>ENA-OWPA01000038-OWPA01000038.1-bioreactor-metagenome-genome-assembly--contig:-NODE-38-length-220969-cov-349.237501_pt1 | contig 220969 bp, 205 predicted proteins | sample MGYA00238139_ERZ651803 | MGnify/ENA primary metagenome ERZ651803 (study PRJEB26909, sample SAMN07631231) | bioreactor metagenome | isolation source: Switchgrass digestor | place: USA: Dartmouth...
CTAAGGTGTAAGCATGGTAACATGTTTAGCTGATAGGTACTAATAGGTCGAGGGCTTGACCTAATATAACAGTGTTTGGTTTTGAAGGTGTAATGATCCTCGATAGCTCAGCGGTAGAGCATCCGGCTGTTAACCGGAGGGTCGTAGGTTCGAATCCTACTCGGGGAGTTAAGTTTATAAAAAGTAGATGTTGTTTTCTATTTCAACATTTAACTTTCTACATCTAATTTCATATAAAGGGGTATAGTTCAGTCGGTAGAACGTCGGTCTCCAAAACCGAATGTCGAGGGTTCGAGTCCTTCTGCCCCTGTCGTACTTAGGCCCAGTGGCTCAGTTGGTTAGAGCGCCGGCCTGTCACGCCGGAGGTCGAGGGTTCAAGTCCCTTCTGGGTCGCCATTTAAAAAAATATAATATTTCACAGTATTCTTTATGGGCGCATAGCTCAGCTGGGAGAGCACCTGCCTTACAAGCAGGGGGTCATAGGTTCGAGCCCTATTGCGCCCACCATTTAAAGAACTAGAAAGTTAAGGGCAAGAAGTTAGAAAAATTTTCTAAATGAATAATTTTGTTTTGTGGCGGAGTAGCTCAGTTGGCTAGAGCATACGGTTCATACCCGTAGTGTCGGCGGTTCAAATCCGTCCTCCGCTATTCATAAAACCGGTAGAGAAATACTCTGCCGGTTTTATTTGTTCTTTGACAAATCGTATTGCTGAATAAAACAAAAAGGTGTTGGGTTTTTATTCACCAACACCAAATTCTTATAAAGCTTTTTTCTTAGGTAAAGTTACCTTAAAACGAGTTTCCTGGTCATCTGATTCAACGACGATGGAACCTTTATGTTTTTCTATAATGTTTTTGACATTGTACAAGCCAAATCCTCTGAGAGCTCTCTCGTTATTTTTGGTTGAATAGCCTTTAGTGAAAATAATGTTTTTATCAGGAATAGGATTGTTATCATTTTCATTACAAATATCTACATAAATATTGTCGTTGTCTCCTGTGATTTCAAAGAAGATATATCTTTTTTCTTCAGGAATTTCTTCTAAAAACTCTATGGCATTATTGATAAGGTTGTTTAACACAGTTGAAATTTCTGTTAAGGACAAATTTGTATCTGTGATTCTATCATTAATATGTACATCAAATTCGATATTTTTTTGCTCAGCAATTGCTATTTTAGTAAAGAGAAGTCCGGATACGACAGGTTCATCTGTTGCCATAATGTTTGAAGTTCCCTGTATGGTAATATTTAAATTTTCGATGTAATCTTTAGCTGTTTCCAGTCTGTTAATATCTTTTACCTGAACGAGTCCGTAGAGGACATTAATATGATTGATGAATTCATGTCTTTGGCATTTTAAGTGGGATATTAATTCTTTAATATATTCAATATAAATTTTTTGCTCTTCCAGTTGCGTTTCTTCAACCGCCATTGAGACGAAGTACTTATTTAATCGATATATAGTAAATACTAAGGATGAAAAAGTTATAATAAAAAATATATATACGATTGGCTGATAAGCGGTGATATAAATATTTAAAACAATTAAAAACATAGCAAGTATGCTTGTTATAGAAAAAACAGAAGATACAAGTATATTGGTTTTCTTATTTAAGTAAATTTTATTACGAATGGACATATTTTTTATATATACTATAGAAGCAATAAGAAGATAAAATAGTTGGTTAATAAGTGTTGCAATAACTCTGGTAAATCCAAAAACATGAAATTCATCAATCGAAATTTTTAAGACAGAGATACAAAATATTACAAATAATGCTTCCAGTATTACTTTGATTGTTATTGCGATCAGAGAACTGAAAGTCGATAGCGCGAAATCAACATTTAGAAGTAAATTGCAGATGATAATTGTTGAGATGGTAAAACTAATTCCTTGGACTGCGTAAGGAAAAATCTGAGCAATAATATAATAAGTTAATGCATGTAATACCGAAAGAGATAAAAATTTTAAAAAAGATATTTTATTTTTTAGTCCGCATAAAGTGGTTATGATCAGATATACTGCAACCCCTTCAACAAATTGAAGTAAATAATATGTCAGCATTTCTACACTCCTAACTCTATCGAAATAATATACAAATATAGAAAAATGTAATTATTTATAGAAAAATGTTGAAAAACCTGTCTCTAATCGTATACAATATATATATTATTATTATATTGTGAACATTATATAATAAATTAAAAAATATTTGAACTTTTTTAGAATAATAAAGATACTTTTATTAAAATTTATTATTTCTTAGTATAAAAATTTACTGATGTATAGAAAAAATTATGAAATATGAACGAATCTTGTGTACAACAAATGTATAAAATAACTGAAAAAATAAATTTTTCTTTGATAAAAATAGGAGGAAGACCAGTGAGAGTGGGAATAGGTTATGATGTACATAAACTGACAGAAAACAGAAAATTAATTTTAGGTGGTATAGAGATTCCTTATGAGAAAGGGCTTATGGGCCATTCTGATGCAGATGTTCTTATTCATGCGATAATGGATGCACTTTTGGGGGCAGCAGCTAAAGGAGATATAGGAAAGAATTTTCCTGATAATGATGAAAAATATAAGGATATTTCCAGTATGATTTTATTAAAGAGAGTTAAAGACATATTAAATGAGGATGGTTATACAGTTGTTAATATTGATTCAACAATCGTAGCACAAAGGCCTAAACTGGCATCATATATTGATAGTATGAGAAAGAATATTGCAGAAGTTTTAGAAATTGAAATAGAACAAATCAATATAAAAGCTACAACAGAAGAAGGTTTGGGGTTTACAGGAGAAGGCAAAGGCATATCTGCTTATGCAATCTGTATGTTAAAAAAATGAATCTTCTTTCCCATTGAAAAGTAAAACTTGCAGTGATAAAATTAAAATACTATACTTTAAAATTTTTGTTATTTTTAGAAAATTTAATTTATTACAAAGCTTTAGCGAATTGTATTTATGGGTAAATGGATTACTAATGAATTGTAAATATTTGAGGTGACAAGTATGCCTAAAGAAGAATTGGATTGTCTATTAGAAGAAATACTGTCGATTAATGAGCATTTTAAAAGAGCTAAGGCTGATGACCATGTATTGATCCAGGGAAATTATACTGGTAAAATCTCCATGTTAAAAGATGCTTTTAACTGGATGCTTAATACAATTTATGAACAAGAAGCTAAACTTCAGGAAGACAGGATTGAAATAGGCAGATATTCCAGGCAAATAGGTCACAAAGAAAATGAATTATATCGCAGACAATCTGAATTAGAAAAGGCCCATTTACAATTAAAGGCATATACTAAAGAAATAGAAAGCATTAATGCGGAATTAAACAGAAAAGTAGAAGAATTAAAGTATTTATTTTATTTTAGTCAGGAAGTCACATCAACTTTTGAAAGATACGAACTTTTAAAAATTGCTTTAAGAGATATTGTACCCTTTATTGATGGTTCTTTTGGTGCAGCTTTTATTTCTAATGAAGCTGGATTAGAACTTGTAGACACTTATTATAAAGATACAAATGTTTTCTTAAAAGTTAATGCTGAAATTAACCGATTGCTCAACAAGAATTATTTAGTTTATGAACTTTCTCCCAATAAAGTAGAAATATATTATGACATCAATCAAGACAGTAGAATTAAGAGGATAATTGGGGATGACTTAGCCCAGTTTTTTAGATCTTTGGCAATTGCACCCATTGTGAATAAAGATGATGAAATCGTTGCCGTAATATTTTTATTAGGAGATTATTTTGATGACAGCGAAAAATATTTACTCAGTTGCTACACAAATGTTTTAAGAATTGCTTTTGAAAATGCTGGTCTTTATAATGACATCAATAAAATGTTTATTGATACAGTAAAGGTTCTTGCCAATGCAATAGAAGTAAAAGACAGGTATACTAAAGGGCATGTTGACAGAGTAACAGATTATTCCGTTGCTATTGCCAGAAAGATGAATTTTGATAAAAGTAGTTTAGAAAAAATAAAAATTGCCGCAGCCCTGCATGATATAGGGAAAATAGGTGTTCCTGATGAAATATTAAATAAGCCTGCCAAATTAACTAAAGAAGAATTTCATATCGTAAAGCAACATCCCATAAAAGGTTATGAAATTATAAAGGATATACCAGCTTTAAAGGACATTAGTATTTATGTCAAGCAACATCATGAAAGAATTGATGGCAGAGGCTATCCGGATGGCTTAAAAAATCATGAGATTACTTTGGAAGCCAGGATTATATCTGTGGCGGATGCCTTTGATGCGATGACTTCAGATAGGCCTTACCGTAAAGGCATGAGCCTGAATACAGCAGTTAAAATATTGCAAGAGAATAAAGGCAGTCAATTTGATGAGTACGTGGTAAATGTATTTCTATCTTGTTTATCTGAACTTAGATAAAAAATAAGATATTAAAATAGAATTGATTAATGCTTTGTAAATCTGTTATAATATCAAAAAGTACAATGTTAAATACGATGAAGGGAAGAGTAGTTTATATGCCTTTATACAGAGAAAACCGTATTAGCTGAGAGCGGTTTAAAGCGCATATAAATGAAGTGCATCCTGGAGTAGAATAGATGAAATTTTAGTAGTTTATTCCGGTGGCATGCCGTTATATGCATTGAGGGAAAGCGTAAGCTTTAAGCAGAGTGGAACCGCGGATTAACTTCGTCTCTGAATTGAGATGGAGTTTTTTATTGGTTGAAAGGAGATTATTATGTTGGGCTTTATAAGAGAAGAGATTCGAGTGATAAAAGAAAGAGACCCAGCGATTAAAAAAACAATAGAGGTTTTCTTATACCCTAGCTTTTACGCTATTTTATCGCATAGAATAGCTCATTGGTTTTATAACCATAAACGCTATTTTATCGCAAGATTCATTTCCCAAATATCCAGAGGATTTACGGGAATAGAAATTCATCCGGGAGCAAAAATAGGTAAAGGTTTATTTATCGATCATGGAATGGGTGTCGTGATTGGTGAAACTTGTGAAATAGGCGATAATGTGACCATTTACCAGGGAGTTACTTTAGGTGGTACTGGAAAAGAAAAAGGTAAAAGACATCCTACGATTGGAAATAATGTTATGATAGGTGCAGGGGCTAAAATATTAGGTCCTTTTAAAATAGGGGATAATTCCAGAATCGGGGCTGGTTCTGTCGTATTGACTGAAATACCTGAAAATTGTACTTGTGTAGGGATTCCAGCAAGGATTGTAAGAAGAGATAAGCAAAAAGTAGATCCTTGTCAATCGTTAGACCAGGTTAAAATACCAGACCCTGTACAAATGGAACTATGCAAACTTCAGGTAAAAATAAGAGAATTAGAGAAAGAAATTGAAGAGCTTCAAAATAAAGGAGGAAAGGGCAATGAAGATATATAACACGCTGACAAGGAAAAAAGAAGAATTTATTCCTGTAGATCCCGGTGAAATAAAGATGTACGTATGTGGGCCTACCGTGTATAATTATATTCATATAGGAAATGCAAGACCTTATATTATATTTGATACCGTAAGAAGATATTTTGAATATAAAGGCTATCAGGTAAAATATGTTCAAAACTTTACAGATGTAGATGATAAAATCATCAAAAGAGCTCAGGAAGAAAAAACAACAACCACAGAAATCGTGGAAAAATATATTGCTGAAGCTTTAAAGGATGCTGATGGTCTTAATATTAAAAGGGCCACGGTTCATCCCAGGGTAACAGAAGAAATCCCAGAAATCATTGATATGATTAAAACTTTAATCGAAAAAGGCTTTGCTTATGAAGTCAATGGAACGGTTTATTTTGATACCCAGGCTTTCGATTCCTATGGAAAATTATCAAAGAAAAATCAGGAAGAATTAGAAGCAGGCGCAAGAATTGAAGTGAATGAAGATAAAAAGCATCCTATGGATTTTGTTCTATGGAAGCCTAATAAAGAAGGAGAACCTTACTGGGAAAGCCCCTGGGGTCAAGGACGTCCAGGCTGGCATATTGAATGTTCTGCCATGGCAAGGAAATATTTAGGTGATACCATTGATATTCATGCAGGAGGAGAAGATTTAATATTTCCGCACCATGAAAATGAAATTGCCCAATCTGAAGCAGCTACAGGAAAAGAATTTGCAAGATATTGGATGCATAATGGTTTTATAAACGTAGATAATAAAAAAATGTCAAAATCCAAAGGTAACTTCTTTACCTTAAGGGAAGTGGCACAAGAGTTTCCTTATGAGGTAATCCGTCTTTTTATGTTAAGTGCACATTACAGAAGTCCCATTAATTTTAGCAGAGAACTAATGCAGGCTGCCCAAAACAGTCTGGAAAGAATTAAAAATGCTCTGTTTAATCTGGATCATCTTATTCGTCATAGCCAGGAAGAAAAAATGACAGAAGATGAAAAGCGCTTAGAAAAGGAATTAGAACATTTTCAGAATAAATTTGAAGAAGCTATGGAAGATGATTTTAATACAGCGGATGCTGTATCGGTTATCTTTGAACTGGTTAAGTTTTCAAATGTCAATGTAGATAGTAATTCTTCAAAAGAATTTGCCATAGCTGTCAAAAATAAAATTCTGGCCTTGTTAAATATTTTAGGCTTATTTGAAAAAGAAGAAGATACCGCTGACATTTTGGATGAAGAGATAGAAGAACTTATCATGAAGCGTCAGGAAGCCAGAAAAGCAAAGAATTGGGCTTTAGCGGATGAAATAAGAGATCATTTAAAGCAAAAAGGTATCATTTTAGAAGATACTCCTCAGGGAGTAAAATGGAAAAGACAAGGCTAAATTTATAAAAGAAACGGAGATCTGTATGGATGATCAATTCATTACGAATCAGTATTTAAATGCTCTTTTTGAGCATGTAAAAAGTAATACTGTCAAACCAAGGGAGTATTCGCCCTTGGTTTTGGCGTATATTGGAGATGCAGTTTTTGAAATTTTTATCAGAACGGCTATTGTTGTAAAGGGAAATGCACCTGTTAATAAACTTCATAAAGCGGCAAAGGAATATGTAAAGGCCTCTGCCCAGGCTGAAATATATGAAAAAATCAAATCCTGTCTGACCGAAGAAGAAGAAAGCATTTTTAAAAGAGGAAGAAATGCAAAATCAGCTACTGTTCCCAAAAATGCCCTTCTGTCAGATTACAGGCATGCGACAGGTTTAGAAGCCCTTTTTGGTTATTTGTATTTAGATGGACAGATAGAAAGACTTCAATATTTAATGAATTTGGGGATAGAAAAAGAATAAAGACATGGAGGTTACAACAAATGTCTAAAGAGACAAAAACATTTATTAAGGGGGCAATTATTCTTTCTATAGGGGGAGTAATTGCAAAAATATTGAGTGCGTTTTTTAGAATTCCATTGACCCATTTGATTAAAGATACAGGAATAGGTTATTATCAAATGCCTTATCCAATTTATACACTGATGATAGCAATTGCTTATACAGGAATTCCTTCTACCGTATCAAAAATCGTTTCTGAAAGGCTGGTTCATAAAAAATACAAAGAAGCCCATAGAATATTCCAGTACACCTTTATTGTTTTAATCTTTACAGGAGTGCTTGCATCCTTATTTCTATTTTTAGGGGCAGACTGGTTAATCTATATGCAGGGTTGGGTTCCTGAAGCAAAATATTCTTTATTGGGACTGGCTCTTAGTCCGATTTTTATTGCTATCATGGGGGCTTTCAGAGGATATTTTCAGGGTATGCAAAATATGTTTCCCACGGCCACATCACAAATTTTTGAAAGTTTTGCAAGAGTCATTTTTGGTTTAGGTCTGGCTTATTACTTTATGAGCAGTAATTCTGGTATAGCCGTTGCTGCTGGAGGAGCATCTTTTGGTGCAACAGCAGGAGCAATTTTTGGTACTCTTATTTTATTGATATATTATTTAACAAAAAGGAAAAAAATTATAGAAAAAGTTCATGAAGACAATGAAAGTAATCAAGAAGTAGAGTTCTTACCAACGGCAGCAAGGATTTTATGGATTGCCTTTCCCGTTTCCGTAGGAGCTGCGGTTAATTCGGTTATGAATTGGGCTGATTCAGCATTGGTGGTAAGAAGATTGATTCATGCCGGAGCCACTCAATTAGAAGCAACCGATTTATTTGGACAAATTGGAAAGGCTTCAACTTTTATAAATATCCCTTTAACTTTTAGTATGGCTTTAGTAGTGGGATTGGTACCAAGTATCGCAGAAGCCATTGAAAAAAGAAATAAAAAAGAACTTCACGATAAAATCGAGTGGGGAACCAGATTTGCTATGCTACTTGGTTTGCCTTCAGCAGCTGGTTTAGGCATCCTGGCTCAACCCTTAATGACACTTATTTATTGGGAATATAATAAAGGTGCCAGCATTCTTGCATTATTGAGTATAAGCTTAGTCTTTATCATATTAGGGCAGGCCTATACAGGTGTTTTACAAGGAATGGGTAAATTTTATATTCCCGTAGTTAATTTGCTAATTGCAGTTTTATGTAAGGCTCTTGTTAATTATACCCTGGTTGCAGGACCATTAGGAGTAAACGGTGCAGCAATAGGTTCTATTATAGGTTATGGAGTTTTTGCAATCTTAAACTATATTTTTGTTAAAAAGTATTCAGACTTCAAGATGAATCTTAAGCTAGTAATTTTCAAACCATTATTGTCAACACTTTTAATGGCAGGGGTAACTTTTGGGGTATATTATCTGTTCAGAAACTTTACAGGTAATACGATTTCAACTTTAACTGCTGTTGCCTGTGGTGTTATTATTTATGCTCTTATGCTTTTATTAACAGGTGCAATTGCAGAAGAAGACTTCCATATGATTCCTCAGGGTGATAAGCTCCTCTGGCTATTAAAGAAAGTAAAAATTATTAAAGTTCAGAGCAGATCTTTGTAATAATTATCTTCATTAAATATATCAGATCTTTCTTACTTCTGGATTTTTGAAGTTTCGGGTATCATCGAATAAATATTTTATATAAAAATTTAACAGTATATTAAAAAAAAGGCTCAAAATAATATTATTATGATTCATATTCGTAAGAAGAGAGGAGTTTTTTTATGAAAAACTTTAATGAAGATGCTCTTCGGTTGGAAGGAAGAAATGCTGTTTTAGAAGCCTTGAAATCTGAAAGAGATATTGATAAAATTTTAGTTCAGGAAGGAAGTAAGGAAGGTTCTATTAAAAAAATCCTTGCCGAAGCCAGGGAAAGAAAAATTGTCATCCATACGGTTTCAAAAGCAAAATTAGATGAAATATCTGAAACTAAAAAACATCAAGGGGTTATCGCTTTTGTATCAGCTCATAATTATGTAGAACTTGAGGATATTATAAAGAGTGCCGAAGAAAAAGGAGAAAAACCTTTTATTATTATTTTAGACTCCATTGAAGATCCTCATAATTTAGGTGCCATTATTAGAACAGCCAATATTTGTGGTGCTCATGGGGTAGTTATCCCCAAACGAAGAGCAGTAGGTTTAACAGCGACAGTGGCAAAGGCATCTGCTGGAGCTATTGAATATATCCCTATTGCAAAAGTAACCAATATAGGAAGCGCAATAGACAAACTTAAATCTCTGGGTATATGGGTTGCCTGTGCAGATATGGATGGAGAACTGATGTATAAGACTGATTTAACAGGAGCCATTGCTTTAGTGATTGGCAGTGAAGGGGAAGGTGTCAGCAGAATGGTAAAAGAAAAATGCGACTATATTGTCAAGATCCCGATGTATGGACAAATTACTTCTTTAAATGCTTCTGTAGCAGCGGGCATATTAATGTATGAAGTTGTAAGGCAAAATAAATTTAAGGAATAAAATGTAAGTGATGCAAATGGTTATATTTTACAGTTTCCCTTAACAAAATAAATATATTGTGTTATACTAATTTATAGAGAGCAGAAAGGACAAGCTGCTTAATGAAATTTTTCTTTTTTCTGTACAGCAGTAATAGCAGTAAACTAAATAATACACAAAAGCATTAAAGAAACAGAACGGGGGGCGGGAACAATGAGCTTAAAATTAAAAAAGACCAGTAGATTCGTATCTTATGATGAAATGGAAGATGAAGCAATTGTTGATTTAGTAAGAGATGGCAACAATGATGCCATGGATTACTTAATCAACAAATATAAAAATTATGTTCGTGCAAAAGCCAGAACATATTTTTTAATCGGAGCTGACAGGGAAGATATCATTCAAGAAGGAATGATAGGTTTATATAAGGCCATAAGAGATTATGATGAAGAAAAAATTTCATCTTTTCGTGCCTTTGCTGAATTGTGTATTACCCGTCAAATAATTACGGCCATAAAAGCTGCAACTCGCCAAAAGCATATTCCCCTGAATTCATATATTTCTTTGCATAAACCAATTTTTAATGACGGCAGTGAAAAGACAACCCTCATGGATGTGATTATAGGGGGTAAAGTGGCAAATCCCGAAGAACTGCTTATAGGACAAGAAAACTTAGAATTTATTGAACAACAGATGGGAGAAATTTTAAGTGATTTGGAATGTAAGGTTTTATCTCTCTATTTGCAGGGAAAAGCCTATTATGAAATAGCAGAAGAAATGAATAGGGATATAAAATCCATAGATAATGCGCTGCAAAGAGTAAAGAAGAAATTAGAAAAATTTCTTAACAATAAAAAAGGATAATGAAAACATCAGTTATAATTCTGATGTTTTTATTATCCTTTCAATATATTTTCTAAAATACTTAAATCTGTTTCAATTGTTTTTAAATATTAAATTTAGCCGCCAGACAATAATGAGTGTAGTTCTCTGCCATTTTCCATCTATTTTTTTCTAAAAGAAAATCTTCACTAAAGATACAATCCCTGTCACTATCATTTTTAATTATTAAAGTTAATCCTTTAGAAGACAGACTGTCTTCTTTAACAAGCATACGGACTCCTTCAAGATTATTGACTGTTTCATATATGCCTTCTTCCCAATGTGCAGTATTTAATGAACTGCATCCTACTGATAAAATAATCGTTAAAATCATAATAAAAAGTAAAAGCGCATATTTTTTCATATAACTACTCCTTATCCTATTAGATACTGGGATAAAACATAAGTTTCCGGAAGAAAACGATTATAGAAATTTATCCGTTTTTTTGATATCTTTGCAATTGTCAATCCTTAAAGTATGTTTTTTTAGTAAAAAAGATTAAACAGCATCTAACTTTTATCATATTTTCCAGCATTAAACTTAAGAAAAAGCCTATAAAATGCTTGACTTAAAGCGAGAAACATGATAATATATCTAAGCGTTAGGCAAGAATTTAATAAATATGCTGCTATGGCTCAGGAGGTAGAGCGTCGCCTTGGTAAGGCGGAGGTCACGGGTTCGAATCCCGTTAGCAGCTTCACAAAATCAAGGTTCCAGTATTTAACTGGAATTTTTTTGCTTTTAACCCCTTTTTGCCTGAATGTCAGAAATAAAATGAGATTAAGTGTTTTATTTAGAAGATTATTTAAAAAAGATGACAACACTAAATTATTAAAATCGTCATTGTGAATTATACTTAGAAACTCTTGTAAAAGACTGAGAATTTAAGTGTAATTTGAGTTATTATTGATTAATTATTAAAATATGCTATAATTATTTGCGTTTATGAATTTTCAATCTATGAATAAGTATGGTAAAAGGAAGGATTGCAATGAAGAATACGATTTTATATGGATTGTTAGGTTTTATTATAAGTTTTACTATTTGCTTATCGATCATTCTTTTAATGGATAGTATTTTCTTTTCAATAGACATTTTATTTTGCATACCTGTGGGGTATGCTTTTATTGGGTATTTTGCCTGCAAAGGATTTAATTATGGAATCGTCAAAGACAATTTACCATATAATCCTGCCTATAGGATTCATCTTATTTTTATGTTGTATGTTATTGGATATTATTTTTTAATCCATTATGCATCTTATTTTATGGCAAGGATTGAGGATGGTTTTTTAGTATACAATTTAACTGGAGATCATATTAGCAATTATATTTTAGAGGGCTATGGATTAATGAATTTTTCTAAGTATATGAGATTGATTTCAGAACCGTATTCTTATAGATTTATTATATTTGATGGTCCTGCTGAGATTGAGGTATCCAGTCTTTTATCTGAAAGCCAGGTTCAGGAAAGCTATAATATAGAGAATATATTTACTTTGCTGCAAATGTTAACAGGCTTCATTGGCTTTATGTTTGGTGGTGTTCTGGCTGCCGTTAAGCCTAAAACAATGAAGTGGTGTGAGAAATGTAAAAAATATTACAGGAAGAAATTGCTTGCCAAAGCTTTTTAAGGAAAAAATTTATGATAATTTAGTCCAGGATATATTGGTTTATAATGTATTAAGATTAGACAAAAACTTGGAGAGATTTCATAAAAGTATTTTTTCGAATAAGCCTTATGTTGATATTGATGTAGAATACTGCCCTGATTGTAAAAATGCTGAAGTCCTCATCAGGCATTACTATAAGACTTTTTTAAGATATGAATTAGATGTTTTGAAAACAGAAGATTATAAAGATATTGATATTTCATCAGCTTTATAAGATCATCTTTCTTAATCATTTACATAGGAATAAAAGTCCGTTTAAATATTTCCAGGCCCCTTTCATTTGATATTATTGCCTAATTTATCCCAATAGCATTGATAGTAAAGGATAATTTGATTATTATCATAGAAAGAAAAATGAATCAAGAGGACAAAATTTGTTTATTAAATTCAGGGGTTTTAAAAAAATTTATATGCTTTATTTAGGCATCTGTTTGATTATTTTAGGAATAGCCCATAAGTATTTATTAACTCCAGCATTCGATAATATTTTTAATTCGGGAGAAGCTTCAGTAGGAAACTATAGCAGTATAGTCTTAATAATAGTTGGTGTACTTTTTATTGTATGGAATATCATTTCACTTATTATTAGAAGAATAAAAATATAATCAAACAAAAATAATACGGGAGAAAGATAACTGTCCAGTGGACAGTTATTTTTTTACGGGAAGAGAATCAGAAAGATTTATTTTGAGTTTTCACAGAAAGAAAAATTATAATAAGAAAAAAGAATGAATCAGAAAGGGGATGGAAGATGCTTAATTATCAAATTGAATGGAGAGGCAATGAACATACAAATTTTTCATCCAGAGAAGGAAATACTCCTTTAATCATTGTTAATCATGTTGCAGATGCTTCTGCAGCAAGTTGTGACAGTTGGTTCAGATCGAGTGAGAACAAGCATTCATCAGCACATTTTTTAGTAACCTTTAAGGGAGAAATCAGACAGTATGTCCGTATTGAAGACATGGCCTGGGCTAATGGTTTAAAGCTCTATGATATTCCTAAAGCGAAGAGTTCACTTGTAAGAAGCATGAAAATGAATCCCAATTTATACTCCGTATCAATAGAACATGAAGGTACAACAGGCCGATTAACAGAAGAGCAATTTCAGGCAACTTTGTGGCTGCACTGCTATATCCGGGATTATGTAAAAAATAAGTGGGGTTATCAAATACCTATGGACAGGGAGCATATTCTGGGACACTTTGAAATTGATCCTCTTAAGAAACCTGATTGTCCTGGTAAAGATTTTCCCTGGGAGCGTCTGATTAAAGAATTACAAAAAAAGAATACTGCAGAACAATGGAAATACGAAGGCATAGAATTTTTACATCAATACGGAATACTGAGCGATTTAGAGGGATGGAAAAATAAAATTAACGAACCCATGCCTGTTTGGGCTGTGTGTTTATTAATAGAGAGGATAATACAAAAGTATGAAACATTTAAACATACACAGAGAGTCTAAAACATGTTTGTCATTTGGGAAGAAGTATATGGAATAAAATTCAAAAAATCCTTGTGCAATTTTACAAAAGGGCCAGAAATTCTATGTGTGTTAAAAAATCGATTTTTTGGAAAAAACATTTTTAATTAATTTTTACTTTAATTTTTTATAAAAATATTATTAAAAAATACTCATTTAAAAATAGTAAAAAACATTCCGTTTTGAGACTATTTCTGAATTTATGCCTGACATATTGGCCATGAAGAGATCCTGGATTATTGTTAGAGCAAGAAACGCGTTTCATAAAGAGTTCACTCCTAAAATAAAATAGGGAAGAAGTAAAATGAATTATAAAAAATCAATTATAATAAATGATAAGGAAAAAATTGACTACTCAGAATGTAAGACAGGGAATAAACTGATTATTACAAGAGATGTCAGTCATGATATCATACCTTCTTCTAATCCAATAAAATATGAATTTATTAATGAGGTTGTAAGGAACCTTATAACGGACTGGGATTTAACTTTATATCATTGGGTTAATGATAAAGTAGGAGATTTAGAAGATGAATTGGAATCTAAGAAGGACGAAGCAGTTGACGAGGATGATAAACTCGATGATGAAATTTGTGACCTTGAAGAATGGCTTGAGGAAATTGACGGATGTTTCTTAGGAGGAAAATTAAGAATGCTAGATGAATAGTTTGACGTTTGTAGTGATATAGATGAGATAGATCAATTAAAAGAAGAGCTTTCTGTTTTGGTTATGAAGGCAATACAAAAATATGTTTTAATCAAAAATCACGAAATATTAGACAGAAATCTTGATATTGCAAAAAATTTACAGATTTATATGTTGAATCGATGGAACATGAAAACAGAGTCGACATCAAAAATCTTGATAAAATTATATTCGCAATTATGAAGGAATACAATATAGACACTACAAAGCCAGAAGGGTGGGAAAAAATCGAAGACTATCTTGATGAGTATAGTGATTGTCTTGAATTTGCAAATTATAAAATGTCTTATGAAAAACTTTGCGATTTATTTGAAGAGGCAGTAAGCACTCATTAGAGGCTTAATAAAGTAGAAAAGAGCTGCATAAAAGCAGGGATTCTTTTTATGCAGCTCTTTGTTCTTTTGATTGACTTATGTAGCGGACAAAAGCAAATATAATCAGAAAAAAAGATAGATTTGACAGAAGGCAAATAAGTTCTAACTTTATTTTTTTTGGCGTGAGTTTTTGAGTGCTGTATTTGATTTCATTAATATTTTCAAAGCTCTTTTCTTTTATTATTGAATAGCTGCTAAAAGTAGGAGGAATTTTATTTGGATTGATGGCAAATCGAAATTGAAATAAAAGAAGAATAATAATAGAACAAGCAGCAGCCATTAGAATAATTTTTAGTATTCGTTTTTTATTTATTTTAATTGTTTCTGACCAATAATAATCCTGCAGGTCTTTTTGGAATTTATCAGAAAGTAAAGTATAATCAGAACGCAGATTTTGAATAGTAAGCCACAAGATAAACAATAAAAAGGCAAATCCAAGTATTTTTATCCAGTTAAAGATGCTGTTTACACTTGCCTGGAAATTCATTATTTGTAAGTGTGGATATTTCGCACAAATATAATTTTCTAAAGAATATACTGTTCCATTTTGGCATTGAATTTCAATGTATTGTTCAGCACTTTCTGAAAGAAAAGGATAGGGCAGATATATTTTAGGTGTGTTATTGATAAAATGATCTATTTTGTTTTTATAGCTGACGATACCGATGATGCTGTAGTTTGTATTATTTATCATGACTTCTTCTCCGATGCAATCTAAATTGGCAAAAAGTTGCAATGCTAAAGATTTATCTAAAACAGCATAAGAATTTTTTTTGTTGATATCTGAAGAGTTAAGAAATCTGCCCTTTAAAAGATTTAATTCTTCAAAGTTTAATCGTTTATGGTCTGAAAAGACGATTTCAATATCCAGATTATTTAAACGGCTTTTTTGAATGCAATAAAAGGAGACTGATTCGATTTCATTTAAGTTTTCAAATTTGGCTATCATATTTTGTGTGTTAATTATTTTTTGTTCAGAATCGATTGCCTGATGAAGTTGCAAAAGATTTTTATATGGATTTAGTTGAATAACGCAAAAAGATAAAAGAACTAAAGCAATGACCATTAAATGTGGATTGAATTTTATTTTTTTCATCAGATTCCCTCTAGGGTAATTCTAAAACAACCCGTTGTTTATCCTTTAATTCTCTGTCCCATGAGACAACAACTTTGTCCCCTTGTGACAAGCCCATTTCAATACCTACCTCATTCATGTTTGCCATTCCTGCTTTTACGGAAACTTTTTCAACGTAGTAAGCTTTTCCCCAAAAAGCTCTGTCTTCTTCACGCAGGACATAAACGTGTTCCCCAATCAATGCACGGCAGGGAATAATGGCATCATAAAAAGAAGATTCTTTTGTTATTAACAGGGACTGTATTTCTTTTGTCTGTTCCCTGGTTAAATAGCTGCTTGGTTCAAACAAAAGATAAGTCTTTCCATTTTCTTCTGTAATACCTAATATTTCAACTTCTATCTGGTCATTTCTTAAAAGAAGAACAGCAGATTCGAGATTTTCAAAATAGCTTTTATCAAAATTGCTGATGTCTGCCTGGTAACGGATAGAACTATTAACTGGAATGATGGAAAATAATTCACTTAATCCCTGGTAGTAACTATGTTCTTTAATTTGAATTTCTTTTATTGTGCCATCACAAGGGGCAAGCACTTGTCCGGTTTGTAATAGGGTTTTTATGTTTTCGTAAAGATCCAGTAAACTATTATAGTCATTAGCAGGGTCCGGCTCGCTTTCTAAAGCAGCCAGTTCTTCTTCTTTAGCATTTTGCAAATGGATGATTTCTTTTTCATATTGGAGCATGGCTTTTTCATAGTTTTTTTCAAGTCCGGATAAGGTTTCCAGGTAAGTTTTTGATAAAAATTCCAATTCTTTTTCTAACTTTTTTACTTCTTCTTTTTTGCTAAGAAGTTCAGCATAGGAGATTGCCCCTGATTCATATAAACTTTGATATGCTTCCAGCTGTTTTTTTGCTTGCTCATAACTGCTTTTTTTGACTTCTTGTTCATGTAAAATTTTTTGAAGCTCATAATGATTTTCTGAAACTGGTGACAAAAGGGCTTTTTCTTTTTCTAATAAGGCAAGTTCTAAGTCATATTTATTTTGAATTTGCTCTTTTTTTACTTCCCGGCTTTTGACTTTAGCCTCTGATTGACGGATCTTTTCCAGGATTTCTTTTTCTAAGGCAGTACAATCTTCAGGATTAAATTCCATAATAACTTCGCCTTTTTTTACATTTTTGCCCTGGTACGCAAGGATTTTTTTACATACAAGCCTTTTTCAAAGTTATAAGGCAACCGTATGCTGTCTACATCAGTAAAATAAGTTTCAATTGTGTTAAAGGATTGATGATTAATGATTTTTCCGCTTTTTGTACTTTCTATCTGGACTTTTGGGGTCAGTATATAAAAAATACTGCGGGAGCAAAAAGTAAAAAAGAATAGAAAAAGTAAAAAGCTAATGCTTAATTTTTTTGTCCATTTTAGCTTGATGTTCATATGGCACCTACCTATCCTTTATCAATTGCAATTGTTCTTCTAAGGACTCTTGAAAATAAAAGTAAGCAATAATAATTGGAATGATATATATAACGGAAGCTGCAAAGACAATTTCCGGGTCATATTTCATATAAGCTAAAAGAACCGATAAGGGTTGTTCATAGAGATTATTATAGACATTTAAGGGTTGCTCAACCAGATTCCAGGCTTCTGCAAAAGTAAAAATAATCAGGATGACAATGGCGCCTTGGGCATAAGGATAAATACCATGGATAAATATATCCCACAAGGATGAAGAATCGATTTTCACGGCTTCTATTAGTTCATCAGGGATATTCCGTATAAATAAGGTAATTAAAACCACACCCAAAGGTGAAAAAATCATTGGTAAAATAATTGCCCAGGCTGTTCCGTCGACAGACAAACACTTAAAAATCATATAATGTGGCAGCATAGTGATTTGGTAGGGCATAAACATTGCTAATACAAAAAGAAGAAAGATAGCATTTTTATATTTTAATTTGCTTTTTGCTAAGAGGCTGCCCATAAAAACAGAATAAATACTGTTTCCAGCTACAATTGGTACCGTTAAAAAAATAGATTTCCAGAACATCTGAAGGTACTCAAACCGCTCAAAGAAAAGAAGGTAATATTGCCTTATGCTGATTTTTTGTGGTATAAAAACAATCTGGTTTTCATTTAATGCAATTTCTTCCGGAGTCATTAACGAATTGCTAAAGGTCATCATTATGGGATATAAAAATAAAGAGCCTAAGATTAAAGATAAAAGTAAGCTTTTCTTTTTCATCCTAATTCTCCTTGCGGCTAATAAATTTATATAAAGTGAAAAATGCAAGCAAAATGGGGATTGAAAAGATTACAGCGGCGCTGCTCATCCTGCCGATATTCATATTAAAAAATTCCTCTCTGAAGTAATAAGGCAACAGGTATAACGATTCTTTTGGAACTTCTCCATAGAGAAGCAGAAGTTCCCTGCCAATTTTTAATTGCTGTATAAATGTAAATAAGATACTAATAAAGAAGGGTCCAGTCATAAGAGGAAGGGTAATATAAAATTCCTGTTGTCTTTTGCTGGCGCCATCGATAGCACTGGCTTCATAGATTTCTGATGGAATGAGCATAAAGCCAATCATAAAAATCAAAATATGATAGCCGCAATTTTTCCATATAAAAAGTATTAAGAGAGGCAGTATATCTTGCCATTGAGCTTTCCAGCCGGATAAATGAAAGATGTATTTGCCTATAAAATTTTCTTCCCCAAATAGAATTGACCAGACATGAGTAATCGCTGCAGAAGGAACCAGTATTGGAATTAAAAAAGGAAGCTTTATCCATCTAAATGAAAAGCCACAGGAAGAAAGTATCCTGGCTAAAGGATAAGCTACAAGAATCATTAATGGGATAGCTAATAAGAAAAAAATAATATTGTTAGAAAAGGCAGTTATAAAAAGTTTATCTTTAAAAAGAAGGATATAATGTTGTAGTCCGAGAAAACGAATTTTTTTACCATAATCAATTACGGAAAAAAATATATTCATTAATACAGGAACAATATGGAAAAGAAAAAATAAACCCAGTCCGATGTAAAACAATATATTTGTAATAGCGTTTATTTTGCCTTTCATATCATATCCCTCAGATATTGTAAAATTATGAAAGCAATATAACATAAAATAGCCAAAAAGTCAAATATTTAACAATTATATTGACAATATTACTATTGTGTATTATCCTGTTAATGTTAATATTTGTAATTATTTATTAATGCAACTTATAAAAGAGTAAGAGACTAGAATATTTTTATTTTTTAAGTGTTTAATGATTTGGAGGTCACAAATGCAGTCGAAAAAATTTTGTATTTTTTTGGGGTAATAGGAATTATAGGATTAATGATAGTGGGTTTATTTATTAGTAATAACCATAAAAAAAGTACAAGCAGTGAAGGGACAGAAGATTACACCTATATACTGAGTGGTTTAGGGATAAATAATTTCATTTTCGATATGGAATCTTATGAAGGGAAGCATTATATCTTAATGGATAAAGGTGTAGCCAGATTGGAGAATGACAGCTTAAATTATCTTTATAAAACGGATATGAATATAGAAGATCACAGCGATCTTGCCGTTGGAGAAGAGCGGATAATATTTACAAAAAAAGCTGAAAAGCTTATTTACTGTTTAAGCATGAATGGAGCTCTGATAGAGACCATTTCATGGGATCTATTAGATCAAAAGGATATGACTGATATTGCTGAAATTAAGATTAAAGATAATTATTTATGGATTTTAGCAAGAACCGATAATTATTATAACGATATTCTATTGAGTCTGAATATGGAAAATAAAAGTGTAAACAAAGTCTTAGAAGACAAATTATTTAGTTTTGACTTTATTTCAGATGATAAATTTATCTTTTCTTCTTTTATAATGGAAGAATATAAAACGATTCTTTGTGAATATAATCTAAATTCAAAAGTAAGTAAAAGATTAATGGATTTCAGTGATGAAATAGCAAGTATATGGGATATAAAATATGATGCAGAAAAAAACAGGCTTGTTTTCTTGAGTGATGAAGGATTGCTGGAAGTAGATTTAAAAGAAAAAAGTTATAAAAATATTTTTCATAACAGATATGCTGAAGAGGGAAGAAGAATTTTGTCTTTTTCCTTAGGAACGCCTTTTTTAGCTTTTAACGGAACAGAACTTTTTGAGCTTCAAAAAGCTCCCAAAAAGACTACAACACTGGTTATACTGGATAATAAAGAGGGAGTTGGAAACATATTATTACCAAACTTTCAAGCGGCTATAAGAGAAATCAGAAAAGAAGACGATAGTGTAGAATGCAGCAAAATGTTGGTTGAAAACTATGATGAGACGCTTGTTAAAAAGTTGCTCTCTAAACATAAAGACTTTGATATCTTTCTGGTACGTATCCAGGATATCAAGAACTTAAATCCGGAATTTTTGCAAGTCATAGATGAGATTCCTGTTGTTCAGGATACAAATAATATATTATTATCAGGAATTGTAAAGGCTTCTTGTGTTAATGGAAGACAAATAGGCATACCTGCTGATTTATGGGTTGAATGTTGGGGCATCGATTCTAACCTTGCCGGAGAACTGGAGTTTGATCCTAAGGAAAGTATCCAATGGACTTGGGATGATTTTTTAGAAGAGGCTGCTAAACACCGGAAAGACATCAATCATGATGGAAAAGCGGACATATGGCTAAGCGATTGGACAGGACCTAATATTGTAGCTTATATATACGAAACATCCTCCGGTACGAGCCCCTTAGCGAAAGAGGAGTGGAGGAATATATTAATTAAAATTAAAGAAGCTCAAGATAAAGGTATTATCATTAGGGAAGAAGAAAAACTGGCAGGAGAGGAAGGACGGTTTATTTTAGAATATTCAGACTTACATAAATATGTTGCGGATCATCATGAGGCAGATTATGTATTCTTCCCTAACATAGATCCAGAGAATCCTGTTTATATTTTAGATGGATGGATTTATTGCATTAATCCTTATTCAGATAAAATTGATTTGGCAGCCAGATTGTTATGTGAAGCAATAAAACCACAAAATTACATACCCACAAATAGTAGCATTCTTCATAATAATAATGCCTGGTATAATGAATATAATGATGATGAAATTATTTGGGCCAAACAAATATCTTTTGACGATGAAAGCTTTAGCAAGTATAGTCATGTAATTAATCATGCGATTCCGAAATCAAAAAGTCTTTACGAAACACCTCTTTATGACTTAGTAATAGAGTATTTTGGAAATAAAGCAGATGTCGATTTAGTAGCAGAAGAGCTGATAAAGTCTTATTCTTTTTATAAATGATAATGTTAATTATATTTTATTATGTTCAGACAGCCACTAACTGCTTTTCCAATAAACAAACAGTTGTAAATGGGAAAGTTGAAAAAGGTAAACTTCAAGCAGAACTAGCAAATAAATTTAAAAATGCTTCAGAAGCAATAATGTTTAAAATAATTGAAGATAGAGAAGAATAACATTATAAATTGCGGTAGTTTTCCTGACAGGACATTCCTGGATGAATGTCCCTTTTTTATTCATTTGCGTTTTTTGTTTTCTTGTGTCTCAATTTGCATTATGATATAATTATTTTTATCAACTAATCATTTAACGAATGAACGAACTAAAATATGACAGAGCACCATGGAGCATTAAGGACATTTTGATGGCTATAAGGGCAAAATGTCCTTTTATTTGCTTTAGTTAGTTTATTTTTTGATAATATAAATTTTTTTAGAATCTCTTCTGCTAGTTATAAATTATTGGTTCCTTAAGGAGAGAATTTTAAATGGAAAAAATGAAAAAGCTTGACATAAAAATTTTTATTATCCCCTTACTTTTAATTACAATAATATTTATTGCTACAGGTCGGATGGTTTTTGATAGCGTCAGGGAACACTACTATCATTATTTAAATCAGGAGTCTGTCAAACTTGCCCAGGGCTATTCCCATAGCCTGGCCAAGGCTTCAGAAGCCAGGGAAGTGGTTAATCAATTATTAGAAGAACGGCTAATTGTTGCCGGTGATGCCGTTGTTTTATATGACGGACAATATAATAATGAGCTATTTGCTCGCTTGGCTAATATTTTAAAAGTTGATGAAATTGATTATTATGAGGCAGGCGGAAAGTTAATATATTCGAATTTGGAAGAATTGATTGGCTGGGAGGCATATGAAGGTCACCCAGTTTATGATTTTATGAAAAGTAATGAATTAAGCCGAATTGATCATATAAGACGAGATTCCATAACCGGTAATTACTATAAATATGGTTATTTTAAAGTATCAAATGGAGGACTTGTCCAGATTGGTGTAAGAGCGGATAAGGTTTACAGCTTTTTAGACAGGTTTAATATCCAGCAGTTACTGGATGAGATGAAAGTTGGCGAAGAAATTAGCTTAATTTATTTTATGGACAACGATTTTAATATTATAGGCAGTTCAGATACACATATGATTGGAGAAAAGTTTAAAAATGAAAAAGTGATTCCCGCTATTTTAAATAATGAAGTGTACAGTTTTGTAACTGAACAAAATGGAAAAATGATCTATGAGATTTTTCAGCCGGTATATTTTGAAGGAAAAAAAATAGGTACGATTGCTATTGTAAAGTCTCTGAACAATGCAGAAACAATTATAAAACAACTATCTGTTTTAGGCGTGGTTATTTTAACAGTGATTTACTGTTTAGTCCTATTTATTATGTTTTCAATTTACAAAGTGAGCGGAAGATTATTCCATTTAGCCTACTATGATTCTCTTACGGGTTTACTGAATAAGCACTATCTTAGAGAGTTAATTAATGAGGAATTAAAGAAAAAAGAAGACAGCAAAAAAGCTTTTTTATTTATTAATTGCAGGCATTTTAAATTAATTAATTTAGTTTATGGCTATGACTATGGGGATGAAATTTTAAAAGCATTGGGTGAAAGGTTAAAAACTGTACAGGATAATAACAGGATTCTTTTCAGGTATTCTGCAGACCGTTTTGTGTTGTTTGTAAAGAATTACAAGAAACCTGAAGAACTGATTTCCATTTCGAAAGAAATAACAGGCCTGTTTAATAATTCATTAGTCGTACAAGATATAGAACAGCTTTTAGATATACAAGTGGCTATGGTTGAAATGGACAGGTACAGATATAAAGATATTGACAGGGTTTTAAAAGATGCATCGATTACATTAAGCTATATAAAATCGAATGACTCTAAAAAGTATGCTTTTTTTAATGAAGCAATGGAAAAGAAACTTCAAAGGGAAGATTTAATCGAAAAAGAAATTAGAAGCATTATTCTTAATGAAGACGACAAAAAAATGTATCTTGAATTTCAACCACAGTTTGATTTAAGGAGCAATAAAATTGTCGCCTTTGAAGCTTTGGCACGTATGAATATTCCTACTTTTGGTTTTGTGTCTTCGCTTGAATTTATTAATCTGGCTGAAAGAAAGCAACTGATTGTTCCTCTTAGCAATCTGATCCTGAAAAAAGCCTGCGATTTTCTAAAAGACCTGACCGATAAGGGGATTGATTCGGTTAAAGTGGCTGTTAATATATCGGGTATACAGTTATTAAGGGATGATTTTATCAGCAATATTATGGAGATCATAAAAGAAAGAGGTATTGACCCTTCAAGGTTGGAATTGGAAATAACGGAATCTGTATTTTTTGACAGTTATGAGGTCATTAATGAGAGATTAAAGAGGCTTAAAGAAAACAAAATAGGAATTGTTTTAGATGATTTTGGGACAGGCTATTCTTCTTTTTCCAGGTTAAGAGAATTGCACGTGGACTGTTTGAAAATTGATAAGAATTTTGTGGTGGGCATATCTCAAAAAGAAGAAGACGAAATCATCACAGGAGACATTATTTCCATGGCGCATAAGCTGGGTCTTTTGGTTGTAGCTGAAGGAGTAGAGCAGGAAGAACAAAAGACTTACCTTATGAAACATGGTTGTGATATTATACAGGGTTATTATTATAGTAAGCCTCTTTCTAAAGAAGAAGCTATCAAATTGGTGTTTTCTAAAAACTAATAAGTTTTAGATTATAGGTGTTAAATACAGGCCTAAAAAATTTAATAATAAATATCATTGATAAATTATTATTTCATTAGGGGGGGGATAAAGTGAATTCAAAAATAATATCAAAAAGTTTATTATCTAGCTTTATTATGGTGTTTCTTTTGATATTATTTCCTTTAAAGCCTCTGGGTGCTGTTGATAGCGAATTTGTGGATTCAGAAAGTGGTTTGAAACTGAGGGTGATTACGGAAGAAGGGGATACTGGTACGGTTGAAGTTATACGGCATGATTATACAGAAAGTTTTTATAATATACCAGCTACTATTGAATATAACGGAATCGTTTATACTGTAACAAGTATTGGTGAGTATGCTTTTTATGATTGCAAAAGCCTTACATCAGTAACGATTCCGGCAACTGTTCTTGCGATTCGTTCTCATGCATTTTATTTATGTGATAATCTTGTATCTGTTGTTATTTCAGAAGGTGTTTAGCATATAGAGGAGAGTGCTTTTAATGGTTGCAAAAGTCTTTATTCAATTTTCATTCCAGACAGTGTTACAAGTTTAGGTGAATATGTATTTTATGATTGCAATAATCTTGAATTCATTCAATTTTCTTCTGATTCCCAGTTAAGGGAAATAGGGCAAAAAGCATTTTATGGTTGTACAGGTCTTCGTTCGTTTGTAATACCGAATAACGTTACCAGTATAGAAGACTTTGCATTTTATAATTGTATGAATCTTACGTCCATAAGCATCCCGGAAGGAGTAAAAAGAATAGGCCAATATGCTTTTTATGAATGTGATAATCTTAGAACAATAGTCCTTCCTGAAAGCCTTATTGACTTAGACGAATACGTATTTTATGGTTGTGATAATTTAAAAGAAATTAAATTTCTGGAACCATCAGGTATAAGTGCCATAGGTAAAAATACATTCTATTATTGTACAGGTCTTCAATCTGTCATTATTCCAGAAGGTGTTACAAGCATAGATGAATTTGCATTTTATGGTTGTACAAGTCTGGTATCAATTATTCTTCCAGAGAGTCTTCAAACTATAGGAGAGAGTGCTTTTAATGCTTGTAATAATCTTAGTTCAATTTATATTCCTCAAAATGTTATTGACATAGGAGGATATGCATTTTATGACTGTGATACGCTTGAAAGAGTAGAATTTGCAGATGAGTCAAAAATAAAAGTCATAGGCGCCAATGCTTTTTATAACTGTAAAGGACTTAGAACAATAATTGTTCCAGAGAGTGTAACGGATATAGAAGCGTATGCCTTTTATAACTGTGAAAATCTTACATCCATAACGATTCCATGGCAGGTTACATCTATAGGCAGTGGGGCATTTGATAGTTGTTCTAGTCTTAGAGAAGTTTTAATGCAACCGTTAATAGCTCCAGCTATTGAGGAAAATATCTTTAATAATTGTGCATCTGATTTAGTCGTTTTTGTTCAACCTACAGCACAGGGTTATTTTGATGGTATCTGGGCTAATTTCAATGTTCATCAGATTAAACTTATGAGTATAGTAGCACCTGAACCTGTTACTGGTATAAAAAACGGAGCTGTAAAAACGGTTCAGGGTTTAGGTTTACCTAATACTGTAACCTTAATCCTTAGCGGAGGGATAAAAAGACAAGCCAGTATCATATGGAAAGTAGACGAATGTGCTTATAATCCTAATGATACAAAAAAGCAAACTTTTGAAGTCGAAGGTGTGGTTATTTTACCGGATGATTTACCCAATCCAGATGGAATACCTTTACTTGCAAAAGTTCTGGTGACAGTGGAAGAAGCAGAAAGCGGCTTTCTTCCTGTGTCAGCTATAACAGTAATAGCAGCAGGAGGAAGTGATAGAGTCGTCGTTGGAAATAAACTACAGATGCTGGCAATAGTAGAGCCTGATGATGCTGGCAATAAAGCAGTGGTTTGGAGTATTGTCAAAGGAAATGGGGCAGACATAGATGAAAATGGTTTGTTAACAGCTCATTCTGTAGGTACTGTAGTCGTTAGAGCTACTGCTCAAGATGGATCCCTGGTGTATGGGGAAAAGGAGATTTATATTATTGATGATAGTGATATAAAAGAAAAGTGGTATACCGTTATTTATGATGGAAATGGTCATACAGGAGGAACTGTTCCTCAAGATTATAATCTATATATGGCAGGAGACAGGGTGACTGTTCTTGATAATACCGGGAAACTTACGAAAAGCGGATATGTATTTATAGGTTGGATTTATGATCATCAATTCTATTTACCCGGAGATACTTTTATTATCAATAAGGATGTCAAATTAGAGGCTTATTGGTTTCCTATAAGATAAAGGCACAGACCATAGGTCAATAAAAAAGGACTTTACTGTATTTACAGAAAAACTAAAAAAATACAAGGTATCTATAATAGGTGAAAATGAAAGAAAGGTTACAAAAGAACTGGAGATTGATAAAAATGCTGCTAATGTAGTTGTCGACACGATAGACATCATAAGGAAAAGTTTCGGTTATGATGAAAGTTTGATGATTATAGTGCCTGCTGTTGAAGGTGTAAATAGCTATACCTTAATACTGCCAGCCACTTTATTTAAAGAAGGGCAAGACGAGAAAAAAGTGATTTTCTCTACACCAGAAGGCGAGGTTATTGTTCCTTATAATATTTTTTTACAAACTATAGAAGATGAAAAGTCAGTAAATATTTATATAGCAAGGTTAGAAGAATCAGCCTTATCGCCTAAAATAAAAGAACTTGCAGGCAACAATCCTGTCGTGCAATTGACATTGGAAACAGGTAACAAAAAAGTAAATATGACCAGGCCTGTCATGGTATCGATTCCCTATAAACCTTCAGCAGAGATAAATTTAGATTGGGAATATATTACAATATGGAAAATGGATCATAGTGGAAATGAGACTCCAGTAGCTAGTGCCGAATATGATCCGCAAGAAAGGAAAGTAAATTTTACAACGACTTTTTCAGGACAATATGCAGTAGTTTGGCAACATAAGACTTTTAAGGATATTGATCGTGTAGCATGGGCTCAGAAAGCTATAGAATTTATGGCTTCCAAAGGCTTTATAACAGGGCTGACAGACAATTTATTTGTAGCAGATGCCAGCATTACCAGGGCAGATTTTGTAACATATTTAATAAGAAGTTTAGGATTGACAGCAGAATTTGATAATAATTTTGCTGATGTTTTACCAGAGTCGGATTATTATGAAACAGTAGGAATAGCAAGAAAATTAGGGATTGCTTTGGGAGATGAAAACAATAAATTTTATCCTGATGAAACGATTTCGAGGCAGGATATGATGACATTGACAGACAGAGCGTTAAGGCAATATAAAGAGTTTGATTACTTTTATGACCACAAGATATTAGATAAATATAAGGATAAAAATGAGATTTCAGACTATGCAATCAATAGTATAGCAATAATGGTAGGAGAAGGGCTTATCGTAGGATATGATGACAGGATTAATCCTTACGGGAAGGCAAGCAGGGCAGAAGCGGTCGTATTCCTTTATAGAGTATATAATAAATATGTGCTACCAGTTAGACCATGATAATTTTAATATGATAAATAGCATTAAAAACAGCCACGAAGTTACGTGGCTGTTTTATACTTTGTTGTATAAATTCACTGGTTTCCTTTTAAGTTTATTTGGATACATTTGTGAAACTTTAGATAAAATTCAGAAGTATTAAGAAGTATTAATGACAAGAATAAAAAACCTCTTAAGTAGATTTTTAATGGTTCTATCTACTTAAGGGGTACATATAAAATTTGATTTATTGTATTTAAGACAAAAGTGCACGGTCATTGGCAAATTCTTCACCGCTCACTTTACCAAAGCGTTCAAGTAAATCTTCAACGGTCAGGTTTTTCTTTTCTTCTCCCTTGATATCTAAGATGATTTTCCCATCATGCATCATAATTAAACGGTTTCCATGTCTTATGGCATCTTTCATGTTATGGGTAATCATTAAAGTCGTTAAGTTATTTTCTTCAACCAGTTTATCGGTTTGCTCTAGTACTTTTTGAGCAGTTTTTGGGTCAAGGGCAGCGGTGTGTTCATCCAATAGTAAAACTTTAGGTTTTTTTAAAGTTGCCATTAAAAGGGTTAATGCTTGCCTTTGTCCGCCTGAAAGAAGCCCCACTTTGGTTGTCATTCTGTCTTCCAGACCTAGTTCTAAAGTTTTTAGTAATTCCTTATAATATTCTCTTTCTTTTTGTTTAATACCCCATCTTAAGGTACGGCGTTGTCCTCTGCGATAAGCTAAGGCTAAATTTTCTTCAATCCACATATTTGAAGCGGTACCCATCATGGGGTCCTGAAATACCCGGCCAAGGAAGGCTGCTCGTTTGTGTTCCGGCAATTTTGTAACATCTGTGCCATCAATAATAATCGAACCTTCATCAACGGGATATACGCCGGCAATAGCATTTAAAAGCGTAGATTTTCCAGCCCCATTTCCACCGATGATGGTAACAAATTCTCCTTCTTCAAGGGTTAAACTTATGCCTCTTAAAGCAACTTTTTCATTAACGGTTCCCGGGTTAAACACTTTGTAAATATTATTAACGGACAGCATTGTTTTCCCCTCCCCTGAAGAATTTTGAAAAGGTTGGCTGGAGTGATTTTTTAATATTGGGCAGAGCCAAAGCAATAGCTACGGTAATAGCAGTAAAGAGCTTCAAATCATTGGCAGGCATACCCATCTTTAATACAAAAGCAATAATGATACGGTATGTGATGGCCCCTAATACTAAAGAAATTAACCGGCTAAAGAAGCTCCTTTTGCCAAAAAGAACTTCACCAATAATAACCGATGCCAAACCGATGACGATAGAACCCGTACCCATTTGAACATCAGCAAAACTTTGGCTTTGAGCAATTAAGGCACCGCTTAAGGCTATCAAACCGTTGCTTATAACAAGACCTAAAATTTTCATGGTATTGGTATTGATGCCCTGGGCACGAACCATCCTGGGATTGTTTCCTGTAGCACGGATGGCAGAGCCCAGTTCTGTTCCAAAAAACCAATATAAAAGACATACTAATGAAAATACAACAATGATACCTAAAATAATTACAGCATTGGTTTCATTTAAACCAAGCTTTTGAAAAACCGTATAAACGGTGTCCATTCGTAAAAGTGAAACGTTAGCTTTTCCCATTACCCTTAGATTAATGGAGTATAAAGCAATCATGGTTAAAATTCCTGATAAAAGAGCAGGAATTTTTAATTTGGTGTGCAAAATTCCTGTTGTTAATCCTGCAGCCAGGCCTCCAATGATGGCTACGCCAGTTGCGAGGTAAGGATTGACACCACTGCTTATAGCAGAAGCGGCTATGGCAGCACCAAGAGGCAGGCTGCCTTCAACGGTTAAATCGGCAATATCCAAAATTCTATAGGTAATATATACTCCTATGGTCATAATTGCCCATAAAAGTCCCAGGGAAACAGCACCTAAAATAATTTGAGTCATATGGATTCCCCCATTTCTTTGGCAAATTTCCTAAGCTGTCAGATAAAATTCTTATTCGGCTTCAAAAACGTATTCTTTCAGATCATCAGGTATTTCGATTCCAATTTCTTCAGCTACTGTACCATTAATAGCAAAGTCAAATTTGTTTGCAGATTCAATGGGCATTGTAGCAGGTTCTGCTTCGCCTTTTAATACTTTAACAGCCATTAAACCAGTTTGATAGCCTAAATCATAATAATTAATACCTAAGGTTGCAAGGCCACCGTTGTTAACCATGCCAGATTCCCCGCAAATAACAGGGGTTTTGGATTCAGCAGTAACGCCATGAACCACAGGCATAGCCGATGCAAAGGTGTTATCGGTTGGGATATAGATAGCATCACATTGCTCAACAATGGATTGAGTTGCTTGCTGTACATCGTTGGAATTGGTAACAGTTACTTCTACGTGAGAAAGACCGAGACTTTCAATGACTTCTTTTGCAATGTTGGCTTGCACGATGGAGTTATCTTCGCTGGAAGTATAAAGCAGACCAATGGTTTTAACATCAGGTACTAATTTTACAAGGAGTTCAATTTGTTCTTTTATAGGGTTCATATCGGTAGTACCTGTAACGTTTCCTCCAGGTGCTTCATTAGAATCTACTAACTTTGCTGCTTCATAATCGGTAACAGCGGTTGCAAGAATAGGGATTTTTGTTGTTTTACCAGCAATGGATTGTGCTGCAGGAGTTGCAATGGCAAGGACTAAATCTACCTTATTGCTTACAAAACGATCACTTATTGTAGAAAGGTTACTTTGGTCTCCCTGGGCATTTTGATAATCAATGCTAAGGTTTTCTCCTTCAACATAACCATTGTCTTTAAGGGCTGCAATAAATCCTTCTCTGGCAGCATCAAGAGCAACGTGATCCATGTACTGGATAATGCCAATACTTACATTCCCAGAATCAGTGTTTTTTGAGTCAGTATTTTGATTTCCACAACCTACTACAAGGGTAAGCAAAGATAATATGATGGCTAAAAGACTTGTTAATTTCTTCATTTCAGTTCCTCCTTCATATTATTATTTATTATTTAAATAAAAAACGCCGCCTGTAAAATTACAGGGGCGATTGTTGGTCGCGGTACCACCTTGCTTCGTTGTTTGCACAACCTCACCAGGCAACTATCATTGCCTTTCCGCGGTAACGGACGGATTCCGGTGCAGCCTACTGGGTATTAAAAAATACCGTTCAGTACACAGCTCCTAAGACGAATTCACAGTAAGCATAATCCTGCTTTCTTCACACCAACCGAAAGCTCTCTGAAGGATTTTCATTACTGCTACTAGCTCTTGATCATAGCCATTAAGAAGTTCTTATATAATTTTTTTCAATTTTACCTTAGAAAAATGACCTTGTCAATTACTTAATTTAATTATTTAAACTGTTAAAGATTGTATTTTATAAAGAAAAGCCATCATTACAAGGGAAACAGCATTAAAAAGATAAAAAAACTTGGTTATTATATTATATTAAAATGTTATTATAATTATTATTTGTTTTTTTAAAGCAGATTTAATGCAAGGACCAAAGATTAGGAGAGTAAAAATAATTAATTGTTTTAAAATTAAATAAAAGTTTATTTAAAAAGCTGTTTGATATTGTATTTTTGACACTTTATTGGTACAATTTCCATATTAGGAACTTGTCTTTTTTGTCATTTATTGCGTTTAAGAGAAATATTTCAAAAAAGAATTAGTCTGTAGAGAGGATTGTAAAATGAGAGTTATTGAAGTAAAAAGTAAGAAAGGCCAGAAAAAGTTTTTAGATTTTAGAAAAAAGATATATCAGTCCAATCCGGTTTTTGTAGACAATCATATGTTTATGCTAAAAATGTTGTTTGCCAATAAAACTTGTTTTTCTAATAATAAAAAAATATATGTTGTGAATGTAGAAGATGATGGGAAGGTATTATGTCAAGGTCTTATTATTCATGCGCAGGAATTAGCTGAATATATTCAACTGTGTTTTTTTGAAAGCAAAGCCAATCAGGAAAAGGCAGTAGAACTTTTAGTGGATAAGGCTGTTGAAGTTGGTAAAAGGTATCATTGCAAAAAGTTAGTTGTAGGCTTAAATGGTCATCTAAATTATGGTTTAGGTCTGTTAAATTCCCACTATGATGAAAAGAATTCTTTTTCCGCCAGTGCGAATCCAAAGTATTATAACGACTACTTTAAAAAAATGAACTTTGAAGAAGTGCATTTAAAGACATATAAGATAGATCGTATTGATGACAGGTTAAAAGTCTATGAAGGGATTATAGACAGACTTAATAAAAAATACAGGTTTGAGTATTTTGATAAGAAGAATTTTGATTATTATTCAAAGATCTATACTGACTTAAATAATCAATGTTTTATGAATCACAGGTATTATTATAAACGTGGTTATGAAGAAGATAAAGAAATGCTTAAAGAGTTATTCTTATTTATGAAAAATGATTCCTTGATTTTTGTTTTTGATGGAAAAGAGCCTGTAGGATTCACTTTATGGTATCAGGATTACAACGAATTGGTAAAAAAAGGAGACGCTTTTGGTACGAAGCATTACTTTAAAAATAAGTTATTTAATAAAAAAATAAAAAAAGCTAAAGTCATGGAAATTGCCCTATTAGAAGATTATAGAAAAATAGGCTTGCCCTTAGGTTTATTAAATCAAATCAAGTTATGCCTTGACAGATATAAAATTAAAAGTCTAGAAACTTCATGGGTTCTGGAAGAAAATTATGCTTCAAACAGTGTTTGTAAAGCCATCTGTGATGAAGAATATAAAAGGTATGTGGTTTATGAAAAAGCAATTTAAACATTTAAAGATTTATCACAGCGATGATTTTAATAAAATTAAGTTAAATATAAAATTGCCGTATCCCTTTGAGAAAGACTTGCTCCGTTTATTAAAAAAAGAAAATAAATTTGAACAGGAATATTATTATCTTGAGCAGGGAAAAGATTATGCGTTTTTTGTATTATATAAGAATAAAATGAACATTTTTACCTTTGGAAAATTAAAGTTCAATATGAAACTTAAAGTAATTGGTTACCCCTGTTCTTTGAGCAATGCAGGCTATGTGACTAATAATGAAAAAATGATGCTGGATTATATCAAAAGCCTTAAAGGAGCAAAGTTGGTTTTAAATGTTTCAAATCCCACAGGATCAGAGGGTATCACCGTAGGGCAAACCTTACCGACTTGTGTTTTTTATAATCGTTTTCATTCTGTGACAGAATACTTGACTGCATTAAGAAGTTCTTACCGGAGAAGAATTAATAAAGCCATCAAAAACTGCGAAGATTTAGAAATAAAGATTAATGATGAAACGATTGACGTCTATGACTTATATTTAAACACCTACAACAAGTCGGATTATAAATTAGAAAAGTTAGAAAGTAATTTTTTTAAAGTTTTTGATGGTACCAAAATAGTCTTTTTAAAAGACAAAAAAGCGATTGGCTTTGTTCTTTTAAAAAAAGTAGAAGATAAATTAATCTTTATGTTTTGCGGTATGGATTATCGCTATAACACAGCAGATTTATATTATTATATGCTCTATAAAATTATTGAGTATGCCATTGACAGGCAGTGCAAAATCATTGATTTTGGTCAGACCTCAGAAGAAACAAAGATGAAATTGGGGGCATTATTAGAAAAAAGATATTTTTATGCCCATCATTCCAATCCCATCATTAATTTTTTAGTGAATATCGGAAAAGACTTCTTAGAATACAAATATGATTTTCCCCAATACCGGGTATTTAAGGAAGGATAAAAAATGAGGGTATTATTAGTAAAACCAGAATTTAAAAACGTATTTACAAAATTATCATTAATTACGACAGAGCCTCTGGAGCTGGAATATATGGCTGCTATCTGTAAAAGAAATCATATAGATGCTCAAATCTGTGACTTGAGTATAAAAGATAAATCCTTAAAATATATGTTAAATCATTTTAAACCGGATATAGTAGCAATGACGGCCAGTTTTGTACATATCCATTCTATAAAAAAATATGTTGCATGTATTAAAAAATTTAATCCTTCCATTATGACCATGGTAGGTGGTCCTCATGCAGAAGTGATGCCAGAAGACTTTCAATTTGAGGGGATAGATATTATTTGCTATAGTGGCGGCTTTAAGCCTTTTGAAGAAATTATAAAAAGCAATAATAAGACAGATTTTAAAAAGATAAAAGGGATTTATTATTATAAGGATGGTGACTGGCATAAAAACGAGAAGGAAATTTTTGATATTGAAAGCTTGCCTTTTCCGGACAGGAGTCATTTTTACAAAAATATAAAAAAATATAAATATGTGACCATGAAACCCTGTGCTATTGTAAAAGGTAGCTACAGTTGTCCTCATAAATGTAACTATTGTTTTTCTACCCTATTAAATGGCGGACGATATCTTTGCAGGGAACCTGAAAATCTGCTTGAAGAAATAAAAAGTATTAACTGTGAAAATATTTGGATTGTAGATGACACTTTTTATGTAGACAAAGAAAAATTAGACCGTTTCATTGAACTGGCTAAAAAAGAAAAGCTCCAAAAAAAGTTTTCATTATATTACCGGGCGGATTTTATTGCCCAGAATCCGGAATACATGAAAAGACTTGCAGAAATTGGTGTAACCATGTGTGCAGTGGGTTTAGAAGTTATTGATGATGAAATTCTTAATAAATATAATAAAAAGACCAATGTCCATATCATACAGAGAGCCCTGGAGGTTTTAAAAGAAGCGAAGATCAGCTGTATTGCTTTACTGATGATAGATATTGATGCAGATAAAAGTTATTTTAAGAAGCTCTATAACTTTATCAGACAACATGAATTATATCTTGCTACCATTTCCGTGCTGACACCTATGCCGGGAACCCAGCAATTTGAAAAATATAAAGACAGAATTATAACCGATGACTATAGGAAATGGGACTTTATTCATTTGATTATTGAGCCTGCAAAGATGAGTAAATTAACTTTTTACAAGGAATTTTATAAATTATATGTTAAGCTTGCTCTATTAATTTTGAGAAATAGAATTTTATCTTTTAAATATATTAAAGCAGCTATTGGGGCCTCTTTTAATTACTGGCTTGAGGTATTAAAAGGATAATGGGGGAAAAATGATGCGATACGAGGTATGGGAGAAATTAGCACATAAATATAACAGGCTTTGGGTTCAGAAGTATTCTTTAGGGCCAACCAGAAGGGAAATTTTAAAGATTGCCTTACCTATGCTAGAAGAAAACCCCAATCTTAAAATATTAGATATTGGTTGTGGGACAGGCCAGTTAATTGGTGAAATAAGCAGTCAATATAAAGAGCTTTATTATCTGGGAATTGATGTGGCAAAAAATATGATAGAAATTGCAAAGTCAAATAACAAGGAAAAAAATATAGAATTCAGAGTTTGTCCTGTAGAAAATTTTACGTGTCAGGAAAAGTATGACCTGATTATTTGCAGCCATTCTTTTCCCTATTTCCCCAATAAAGAAGAAACTCTAAAGAAGATTGCTGCTTTATGCAATCCTCATGGGCAAGTGATTATTGTCAATTCTTCAACAAATAATCTGAAGGATTTGATTATTAATTTCTTTTTAAAAGCCACAACAAGTAAAGCAAGATACCTTTCCATAAAAGAAATGAAAAAACTATTTCAAGCAGCCCGGTTGAAAGTTAAGAAAATAAAGATTATAAGGGAAAGGTTTTATATGCCTACCATTGCCTTATTTCATTTAGAGGTGCAACCATGAAAGTATTATTAATAAGACCTAAGCCCCATAAAGAAACGATTGGTCTTCAAAATGTGATGATTTGTGAGCCTTTAGAATTAGAGTATCTTTCATCAAATATTGAAGCCTTTGGTCATCAGGCAGTTATTGTAGATATGATTTTAGAAAAAAGGAAAGTCACTTACTTTATAAAAAAATACCAGCCGGTTCTGGTTGGGATGACAGGTTATAATACCCATATCAATGTTATTAAAACATATGCAAAGCAAATAAAAGCCTGTAATCCTGAAATCAAAATTGTCGTAGGCGGTGTTCATGCAGAAGTTAATCCGGAAGATTTCTTATCAGAGGATATTGATTATATTGTTCGGGCTAATGGTATAAGGACTTTTATTGAAATCTTAAACAAATTAGAAAAAAATGAAGATGTTTCTGTAATTGAAGGTATATATCATCAAAAAAATGAAAAGGCAGAAAAAGAAAAGCAGTTTAATTATTTGTTTCCGGACAGAGAAAAGGTTAAAAAATATAGGTCCAAGTATTATTATATGTTTCACAGAAATTGTAGTTTGATAAAAAGCTCTTTTGGCTGTCCCTATCAGTGTAAATTTTGTTTTTGCAGAAAAGTTACAGATGGACATTACTTTACAAGGGACTTAGAAAATATCATAGAAGAATTAAAGTCCATTAAGGAAAAAGAAATCTATATTGTGGATGATGATTTTTTAGTTGACAGGGAAAGAATCTTAAGATTTTGTGATTTGCTGGAAAAAAATAAAATTGAAAAAAGATATTTAATTTATGGCAGGGCAGATTTTGTTGCCAGTAATGAAGATGTCATAAAAAGATTTAAAGCCCTGGGTTTGCGGGCAGTCATTGTGGGCTTAGAATCCTGCCGTAGCAATGAACTTTTAGACTATAATAAAAAAACCCAGGTAGAAACTAATGAAAGAGCCGTTAAAATCCTGCAAAAATATGATGTGGAATGCTATGGAACCCTGATTTTAGGCCTGGACTGGGAAAAAGAAGACTTTATGGCTCTGGCCAAATGGATTAAAAAATTAGGGTTGGTTTTTGTTAATCTTCAGCCTTTAACGCCCTTAAAGGGAACGGAATTATATGAGCAGTATAAAGGGAATTTTATAATAAAAGAAGATGAATATGAAAAATGGGACCTGGCCCATTTAGTTGTAAAACCCAGTCATATATCCATAAGGAAATATTATTATTATACCATCTTACTTTATTATAAAATTACCCTTAATCCTAAAAGTGTCTGGTATATGATAAGAAAATACGGTCTGCATGATACCATAAAGTTAAGTATAGGCGCCTTTAAGATTAATCTGCAGTATTTTAAAAAATTAATTGGAGGCAAGTGATGAGGCAGTGAAAGTATTATTAATAAGACCACATCTTAATAAAACCGTAACCACTATAAAAAAGCTGATGTTTGGGGAACCCCTTGGACTGGAATGTGTTTCAGCTATATTAAAAGAGCAAGGGCATGAAGTCCTTTTGGTTGATTTTTTAGCCGAATCCAAAAGAAATCTCAGAAAATACATAAAAAGCTTTAAGCCGGACGTTGTGGGCTTTACTTCTCAATGCAGTGACATTAGCAATGTGTTATATCTGGCTGAAAAAACGAAAAAAATTAACCATAAGATTACAGTCATTGTAGGCGGGATACAGGTCACCATTACCCCGGAAGCCTACTTTAGCCGGTATGTAGATTATGTTGTCAAAACAACGACCAGAGAAAATATGAAAGCTCTTATGGAACAAATCGAAAAGGATACGGATGAAGAAATAATGGGTGTTTTCAGTAAGAAGCGCCAGTTCCAGTCAACTATTTCCTCTTGTGAAAATGAATATGTAAAGCCCGACAGGGATGCAGCAAAAAAATACAGGCACAAATACAAATATGCCGGATATCAGCCTTATGCGACCATTCAGACTTCTTATGGCTGCAGGAATCACTGCAGCTTTTGTATCAGAAGAAAGCTTGAAGGACCTGGTTTAAAGGAAAGACCTATTGAGGACGTTGTAGCAGAAATAGAAGAATTAAAAGAAGACTATGTGATGATATGTGACAGTGACTTTTTGATCAATGAAAAAAGACTCATCCGCTTTTTAGATTTACTTGAAGAAAGAAAAATTAAAAAGACTTATATTTGTTATGGCAGCGTTAACAGCATTTTAGAAAAAGAATATCTTTTTAAGCGCTTATCTGAAAATGGTGTAAAGGCAGTTATCGTTGGGCTTGAAAGCTTTACCGATGCCTTTTTAAAAGAATATAACAAGAGTGCAAACTTAGACGATAACTATAAAGCTGTTCGAATTTTAAAGAAAAACGGCATAGCCACCTGGGGAACCTTTATTTTGCATCCAGACTTTTCAAAAGAAGACTTTAAAACTTTTAAGAAATACCTTAAATTTTTAAAACCTGAATTGATTTCTTTTACGCCCTTAGTTCCTCATTTTCTGACACCTCTTTATAAGCAATATAAAGACAGGCTTATTTATCCAAGAGATGATTATGAAAAATGGAGTTTTGGGGATGTGATTATTTATCCTTCTAAAATGTCACTCAGAAGATATTATTTTGAAGTCTTAAAACTTGGTATACCAGCTAACTTTAACTGGTGCACTATTAAATATTGTTTTACGACTTTCCCGGTTAAACGAAATATTGGTTTAATGTTTGGCTTTGACCAAATACTTAAAGTTTACATAAAGAATATCTTTAATCCTAAGAAGTTGCCGGAATAAGGTTAAAGTAAAAGGATAATAGCTGTTTTAAGGAGAGCGAAATGGAAAGAGAGATTAGTATTTACGCAGGATTTGATAAAAGCGGGAAAAAAGAACCCTATGATAAAATTACTTTTAAACTTGGAGAAGTCATTTCCATTGTTGGCCATACAGGCAGCGGTAAAACTTTGCTAATTTCTGATATCGAACAATTGTCTCAAAGAGACAGTGCTTCCAAAAGAATGATAACCATTGATGACAAGGTTCCGGGTTATGAAGAGCGTTTTAATCCTGAAAAGAAAAAGATAGCCATGATTACACAAAATACAAAATGTGTTTCTGACTTACTGGTATGGGAATTCCTTAAGATTCATGCAGATTCAAGAAAGATAAAAAACAAAGACCTTATTGGTGAAGTCATTGATCTGGCGAATAAATTTACAGGAGAGTCCATTTCTGAAAAAGCTAAGGTAACGGAATTATCTGGAGGACAGACTAGAGCTTTATTGTTTGCTGATGCCATTTTAATTGGGGCTTCTCCAATTATTTTAGTAGATGAGATAGAAAATGCAGGCATCAACAAGACAGAAATCTTAAAACATGTTAAAAAAGAAAATAAACTTGTTATTTTTGCTACTCATGACCCAAGTATTGTCTTACAAACCGAGAAAAGAATCCTAATGAAAAACGGCGCCATTGAAAAAATCACTGAGTATAGCAAAAAAGATAAAGAAGTTTTGGCTCTGGTTCTTAAGGCAGATAAAACCATAAAAGAAATTCAGGATAAACTGCGAAATGGTATAGATTTTTAAATAATACAGGGGATGAGATTATGAAATTGCTATTAGTCGGGGGACCACCATCTACGGGAAAAACCACCGTCATCCAGAGAATTATTGAAAAAAGACAGGGAAAATATAAGATGGCCTATTTAAAAATGGATGTGGTCTATGCCCATGAGGAAGAGCTGATTAAAGAAAAGTACAATATTCATGCAAGAACCGTCTATGCAGGAGATTTATGTCCGGACCATGCAGTAGTGATGATACTTACGGATGCCATTAGATGGGCTGAAGATTTAAAGGCAGACTTACTCATAATAGAAAGTGCAGGTTTATGTTTAAGATGTTCCCCTTATTTAAATCAGGGTTTAGGTTTAGTGGTTTTAAGCATGCTTTCAGGGATCCATTCTGTTGATAAAATGAAACAGCTTATTTGCTTTGCTGATGTTGCGGTTTTAACCATGAATGATTTGGTCTGTCAGGCAGAACGGGAAGTTTACATTAAGAAGTTAAAGAATTCCTTTAATGACTTAAAAGTAATAGAAACCAATGCCCTTCAGGGAATTGCCATAGAATATTTATGTAATTTAATTGATGAGTCTGAAGAGATTCATTTAGGCAACTTAGAGTTAAAGGGTAATCCACCTTTAGGGACTTGTACCATTTGTATAGGCAGCAAAAAAATTGGCTGGAAAAATCATTATGGCGTAGTAAGACAAATCGACAGCAATGCAGCGGATTACATGTATCGGGGGGATTAAATTTGACCTGGGAAAAGGAAGATAGAAATTGCGGTTTATGCGGTGAGAGAACTTGTAAGGATTTCAGACTGAGCATAGAAAATGGAAAAAGGCGGTTAAACGACTGCCCCTTTTATAATAACAATAATGTTTATAAGGAAACGATTGTGGAAGAAGATCATCTGGATATCCACAATAATGTTTATGATTTTGTCTTAAAAGCTATTGCTGATGAACCTTCGGCAAGAAAAATTATACATCCCTTTCGTGTGGACTTAATCGAAAAATTAAATATTCAGGCTGGTGATATTGTAATTGCCAGACCTGTGGGAGCAGGCTGTCCGGTTACCCATGTCCTTAAAGTTTACGAAGTCGATGAACTGGCAGGACTTTTATATACCTGGGTGGTTGGACCAAAGTATTCAAGAGGGAAAGAAGTTAAAGACATTAAAGCCTATTCAATGGTGGGCTTTGAAGGAATAGCAGAGCAGATTATTTATCCTCCTGAAGTAGGCAGGACTTCTGCTTTTATGCCTGGCTTTTGTATGTTAAGGTTAACCCATTATGGCCTGGTTAATAAGGTTTATAATACAAAAGAAGGGCTTCTGGTAAGAATTGAAGACATTCATATTGCCCATTATGAGCATATTCAAAGAAGGAGCCAGCAATGAAGAAGAAAATATTACTCATTCAGCCTACCCCTTACGATCAGAAGGGCAATCTTATTAAAAAAAGCAGGTTATATTTTGTAGGTTTAGCACTTCCCTTACTGGCGGCCCTGACACCCAAAGAGTATGAACTGGAACTTTGTTATGAAACTATAGAAGAGGTTCCTTTTGATACCGATGCCGATTTAATTGGCATAAGCAGTATGGGCCATGCCGTTATACGAAGCATTGATATTGCAAAAAAGTTTAAAGAACTGGGTAAAACTGTTGTTTTGGGCGGCTATATGGTCAGTTTAATGCCGGAGGAAGCGCAAAAGTACTGTGATGCCCTGGTTATCGGGGATGCAGAAGAAAGCTGGCCTGAACTATTAAAGGACTATGAAGAAGGCAAGCTGAAGAAATTATATCAAAGAAAGCTTAAAGCATTAAAAACGCCTTTACCCAAATATGAGTTATTATTAAATAAAAAAATAGGAAACTTCCTGCCCGTCCAGGCGGGACGTGGCTGCCCGAAAGCCTGCAGCTTTTGTTCGGTTTACTGTTTATACCGCGGTCAATATTTAAAAAGAGAAATTCCTGAAGTTATAAGAGATATTAAAAGAGTCAAAGAGCTGGGTTTTAAACAGTTTTTATTATTAGATGACAATATTTTTTCAAACAGAGAATATGCCCTGAATCTATGTGCGGAAATAAAAAAATTGAAAATGAAATGGATGACGCAGTGTTCTATTGATATTGCGTCGGATGAGGAACTCTTAAAAGCTATTGCTGAAAGCGGCTGTTATGTATTAAGTTTTGGTCTGGAAAGTATCAGCAAAGAAAGCCTGAGGAGTATGAATAAGGCCTGGGCAAAGCCTGAAAATTATGCCCGGCAGATAAAAATTATCCGTCAGCATGGCATTGATATTTCTACTGAAATGGTGGTGGGTGCTGATGGCGACACTTTAGAAAGCATAAAAAATACGGCTAAGTTTATTTCAGATAATCACATTGCTGTTCCGCGTTTTTATATCTTAACCCCCATTCCGGGGACTAAATATTTTGAAGAGATGCAAAAGGCAAAGCGAATCTATAATACAGATATCTATTCTTATAATGGTTGTGAAGCCGTCCATATTCCAAAAAACATGACGCCGGAAGAACTTACAAAAGCCTACTGGGATTTGTATAATGAAGTTTACAGTATAAAAAACATCGTAAAAAGGACCCTGCTGACGAAGACCTTCCTTTCACGGCCGGCAAATGCCCTCTTTTACTTTGGCGTCAATCTTTATTACCGCAGTCAAATTAAGAATGGAATTGTTCCCAATATTATATAGAAAGGATAAAGCTAGCTTAGACATCAGATGTCCAGGTTTGAGACCACTCCTGTTTTATACTTTAATCAAACGAAGTAAAAGGAGTGGTTTTCATGTATATTCATTTAAATGAAGTGCCCTGGAATGCATTTTTTATCATGGCAGAAGAAGAGTATGGCTTTAAAATACTAAATTCAGAAGAAATTGATTCCATGACCCAATATATCTATGTGAGGTATTACAGTGGAGTTGAAAAAGCTTATTGTCTCAGGTTTGAATATCAGGAAGACTGGGGACAGTGGCAATTGGCCTTGTATGCAGAAAATGCCATAAGATGTCTTTCAGCCCTTGATTTATACGCCATACAAGGTGTTATAGCCCCCCAGATCAGGGATTACAGGGCTTATTTAGGGATAAATCCTAATAAGTATATTCATTGGGATTTGATTATAGACAGACTTTTTTGTGGACCGGTTTATGAAGTGTTAAAAGTAGATGATTTAACCAGATATGTTCGTTTAGAAAGTCAACAGGGCACAAAGGAGTATCTGGTGGGTTTTGTGATTATACCGGAACTGGATTATCGCATGGAGGTTCAGGTTTATGATGCCCGGGACGGAGTTTACCTGACTTCTTTGGATTCTATCATAGTCGATACGAAAGTTTTTGTTGATTATCCCGTAGCAGAAGAATATTTAAATCCTACCAAGCAACCGCCTGATTATGGGGTATTTATTAAAAGAGAACCTTATGGCAGAGGCCGAATCAATAGAGGATTAAACAAGGAATATAGGTAAGGAGGAATCGAAATGGCAGTCGTCAATTATTTTGCTTATGGAAGTTGTATGAATGAAAAAGATTTCATAAGGGACTTAAAAAAGGCACACTTAGAAAAATCTTATAAAATATTGGGTGTTGGTAAATTAGAAGGTTTCCGACTGGCTTTTACAAGATATGCTTTTACAAGAGGCGGGGGTGTACTGGATATGATTCCTTCTTTGGGGGATTATGTTTTAGGAGTGGTATACCAGGTTCCTGAAAAAGCATTAATAAAAGTCATTGACCGAAGAGAAGGGGTTTCAGGAGGGGCTTATTACAGAGATCTTATTGAAATTGAATTAAATGGTGAAAAAATTAAAGCATATACTTATTTTGTTAAGAATAAACTGGAGCATGAAATAGAGCCATCCGAATCCTATAAAGAGATTGTTTATGAAGCCATGAAAAACATGAACTTTCCTGAAGAATACATTAACAAGTACTTGCTGGAACATATTGCTTCTTTAAAAAGAAATGATAATGATAAAGTATCTTATGAAGCAGAAGTATATGACAGTTCAAGCTATCTGGACAGTATGGGCACTTATGTTATAGGCATGCCAAAAAGTTTAAGAAATTTATTATCTGTTGATATAGGAGATTGGATTTATGTTCGATATGAAGAAAAAGAACTGAAACTAAAAGTTTATAAAACTGATTCCAGGCTTTTAGGCAATGGGCAGGCGCCTGCAGATAATCTGCAGTTTCATGTATGTATTCCCAGGCAGGTTAGAGATGAACTTGGTTTGAAAGAACTGGATGCTTTTCATCGCAAAAATTATCCTGTTTTTAAAAAGAAATTTTCCTGCGTAACCATTTATAAATAAAAGTCAGGGGGGATTACGATGACTTTTGAAGAAGCTGTAGAAAAATACCTGGCGACGCTTAAGAATGAAGAAGAAAAAGATAGCTGCCAGGCTTTTCTTATGGATTGTTATATGCCTATAGTAAAAAAGGAGGCAGAAAAGCATAAGCTTTGGCCTTTAGAATTAAAAAAAATCAGAGAAAACGAAACAGAATGGATCATTCTTGCTGACAGTATTGATACGGTTTTAGATGTTGACAGTGCGCAGTTAAATCAAAGCAAAAATGATATGGAAGAAAATGAATATACGAAAAGAAAAGCCTATCAATATATTAAAGCTTTTTACAATTTCATTGAGAAAAAATGCAATTCCAGGTTGAAAATTCAGAACCTCTTTTATCAGGGCAGGATTTTAGAAAATAAAATAGAAAGACAGCTTGATATTATAAAAAAACTTCAGGAAACTCCTATGACCAAAGACGAATTAGCCGATTATTATTGTGTGACCCGTAAAAGTATTGACCGGGATATTGATGAATTGCAGATCGATGGTCTTCAGCTTCTTGGCCAAAAAGTTAAATTAAAAGTAGAATACAGGCTATCCCAAAAAGGAGGGGCAAATACCAGGAGTCAGGAACTATATTATAGTTCTACGGCTCATCCAATCTTTTTACCTCTTAATATGACGCAGGTTTATGCCATGACTGCAGGTTTAAAAAAGCTTGCAAGAGGAAGCGAATATGAAAGTATTTTAAACCACATTGCAGATTGGGTATACAGTCAATTAACCGAATATGCAAAAGATATCATTCAAAACTCCATAGACAGACAGGGAGAAAGAATAAGTTTTAAAGAAGTAAAACCTGAATTTCGGGAAGAAAGAAAAATGTTCAGCAATAATATAAGAGAAGAATTGGTTTTTTTAGAAAAAAGCCAGAAGAAGGCCGTTATTCACTATAAAAACCCGGATACAGGCTTAAAGGAAGTCGCCATAGGTTATATGGAAATATTAGATCCCAATAAAATAGGAGTTTATCAAAACAATGAATATATATTGATTAAAATTGACTGGATTGAAAAATTAGATTATACCTATTAAAAAACTCCATGATCTGAAAGCTTTCAGGACATGGAGTTTTTTAAATTGTACATTGGACATTTAATGTCCAATGCCGAAGTTCTTGAAGATTTAAAATAAAGTGAGAAAAAAGAATTAAGGAGGTATGAAAATGCAAAAATACAATGTTTTTGTTTATGGTACTTTGATGAAAGGATTTAGCAATTACAAGCATTACTTAGAAGGCAGAAGTAATGTCAAATTTTTAGGGATGGCAAAAGTAGAAGGCTATAGCATGTATCATGTTTCTTACTTTCCAGGGATAGTTCCTGACAAGGGTGAAAGTATTCTTGGGGAAGTCTATCAAGTTGATGAAAAGCTGTTACGGCAGTTAGATATTCTGGAAGCTGAAGGTCATATGTACATAAGGCAAAAAGAGAGCGCTTATTTGGATACAGGAGAAAAAATCGATGTTTATCTTTACGTTTGGAATTTACCTGTAAAAGAAAATTGCAAAAAGGTAGAAATGATGCCATGGAGACCTTTGTAAAGAATAGAAATTAAAATGAAATAGGTATTCCTCTGATTTATCGGCTTGTTATGATTATTTTAGAGAAAATCTGAGAAATTATTGATACATTACCTTTTGGGTGTTTATTCCGATACAAGTGGCTTCTTTTATAACAGCTCTTGTCATTGCATGGAGTATAATTTTTTTTGTTGGTACAACGTTAGGCATAGTTATTGCAGTTCCAGTGTTTATAAATCATTTGTTTCAATGGATTAAAGGCGTATGTGATGAATCAGGAACAGCTTGATATTTTGCACAATAATCAGGATATAAGAAGTTTTGTCGATTATTGTCTTTATATAAAATTTAGTGTAATATATATAATAAAAAATAACAATTTCTTAATCTTGGCTAGCGCATATAGAATTAATATTTTTTGATGAAATGATGTATGAGTTAAAAAAATATGGGCAAAGACTTGTCTTTGCCCTCATTTATATTTAAAGTATAAAGTATGAGTTATAACTTATACATTATAATACTAGACATTTTTACAATACTATAAATATACTAATTAGTCAATAGAGTTTTAATAAAAATTTAATTGAAAAAATTGAGAAAAATAAAATATAATTGAAGTACTAGTACATAATTATATAAATTAAATAATAATCATTTTACATTACCTATATATACAAATATGTATTATTATGATATAATTATTTTTAAATAATTATTATTATTTATTACACAAAGGAGGATGGTAATGATGGATAATTATGAAGTTGTATTAGAATATTTCAGGAAAGCAGACAAACCTGTTAATGCAGGAACAGTTGCTCAGGAGACTGGTGTAGATAGAAAAGAAGTCGATAAGATTATGAAAAAACTTAAAGAAGAAGGTAAGATTGTTTCTCCTAAACGCTGCTACTGGGAAATTAATAAATAAGATATCGGATGAGCCGGCAAGGTTAGAAAATTGCCGGCTGATTTTTTATTGAACAAGGATTAATAAAGAAACTTTAAGTTATAGAAAAACGAGCTTTAACATAAATTAAAACTTTAAATTTTAAGCTTTAGGGTTTGTATATTATTTTAAAATTGAAAAAAACTATCTTTATTGTTATCATACTATTGCAGGATATTAAGAATTGTAGCCATATTTGACAATTTACAAATAAAATAGATTAATGAAGGATTTGGAACCTATGGAAAGAAAATTAGTAATGGGTATCTTAGCCAATGTTGATGCTGGTAAAACCACCTTATCAGAAAGTATGCTCTATATAAGCGGAAAAATAGGGAAAATGGGAAGAGTCGATAAACAGGATACATATCTGGATACAGATGAAATTGAAAAAAGCAGGGGAATTACTATTTTTTCAAAACAGGCTGTTTTTGAAATGGCTTCCACCCAGATTACTCTTTTGGATACTCCGGGACATGTGGATTTTTCAATGGAAATGGAGCGGACCCTACAGGTTTTAGATTATGCTATCTTGTTAATCAGTGGTCCGGAAGGGGTAAAAAGCCATACTCTAACCCTTTGGCGCCTTTTGAAAATTTATAATATCCCCACTTTTATTTTTGTGAACAAAATGGATCAGGAAACAGCAGACAGAGAAGAATTAATAAAAGCTTTAAAAAGCCAGTTAAGTGACAGATGCATATCTTTTGAAAAAGACTATGGAGAGGGCTTTTTTGAGGAACTGGCTGTCTGCAGTGAGGAACTGTTAGAAGCTTATCTTAGTACAGGTCATATTGAAAAGGATTTGATTAAGGAAAAAATAAAAGCCCGTAAAGTCTTTCCCTGTTTTTTTGGGTCTGCCCTGAGGTTAGAAGGTGTTGAATATTTTTTGGAGAAAATGATTGACTATTCCCTTATACCTTTTTATCCGGAAGACTTTGCAGCTAAAGTATTTAAAATAAGCAGGGATGAACAAGGTAACCGTTTAACCCACATGAAAATTACAGGGGGCAGGTTAAAAGTCCGGGATTTAATTAAAGGCAGTGACTGGGAAGAAAAAATTACTCAAATCCGTATTTATTCCGGTAAGAATTACGAAGCTATAGGAGAAGTAGCTGCCGGGACAGTTTGTGCCGTAACGGGCCTGAGTAAAACGAGACCAGGTGAAGGTCTGGGTCTTGAAAAAGATTTCAGTAAAGCAGTCTTAGAACCTTTATTATCATACAGGATTAATTTGCCTCATGGCTACTCTCCCAGAGAAGTTCTGCCCAAACTAAGAGAAATAGAAGAAGAAAATCCTGAACTTCATATTACCTGGGATGAGACTTTAGAGGAAATCCAGGCACAGGTCATGGGGGAAGTCCAGATTGAAGTTTTGCAAAGCATTATAAAGAAGCGTTTTAACCTTGATATTTCTTTTGATGACGGACAGATTGTTTATAAAGAAACGATTGCAAATACCGTTGAAGGGGTTGGGCATTTTGAGCCGCTTGGTCATTATGCAGAAGTGCATCTTTTACTTGAACCGGGAGAGCCGGGAAGCGGCTTGCAATTTGGCAGTAATTGTAGTGAAGATCTTCTTGCAAGGAATTGGCAGCGGCTGATTTTAACCCATTTGGAAGAAAAGGACCATAAAGGGGTACTGACAGGTTCTTCGATTACAGATATGAAAATTACTTTAGTGGCTGGTCGTGCCCATAATAAGCATACAGAGGGCGGGGACTTCAGACAGGCCACCTACCGTGCTGTGCGTCAGGGTTTAAAGGAAGCACAATCTATACTTCTTGAGCCTTACTATAGTTTTCAGATAGAATTGCCTACCAATATGGTCGGACGGGCTATGACGGATATTGAAAAAATGCATGGGACTTGTGAGATATATAAAACGGGTGAGGAAATGACGATCTTAAAAGGAACTGCGCCCGTTGCTAACATGAGAAATTATCAAAAGGAACTGACTGCTTATACAAAAGGCTTTGGTAAATTATTCTGTACTTTTAAAGGTTATGAGCCCTGTCATAATGCAGAAGAAGTTATTGAAAGAATTAATTACAATTCCGAAGCAGATCCGAAAAATCCCACAGGTTCTATCTTTTGTTCTCATGGGGCAGGTTTTTATGTTAGTTGGGATAAGGTTAAGGACTATATGCATGTGGAGAGCTATCTGAAAGCTAAAAAGGAAATTGAAGAAAAAATACCGGAAAATAAAATTCCATCTGCAACGGAAGTCATTAGTTTGGAAGAAATAGATGAAATCTTAGGAAAAACCGTATCCAATCAGGGAAAAGGGAACAAGTGGAAAAAGACAAAGTCCTCTGTAGAGCGCTATTATGAATCTTTAAGTTCTGGGAATAGACCAACAAAAAAAGAAAAAGCAAAGCCAACCTATTTGCTTGTGGATGGTTACAATGTTATTCATACCTGGCCGGAGTTGAAAAAACTGGCGCAAGAGAATATGGACAGTGCCAGAATTAAGCTTTTAGATATCTTAAGTAATTATAAAGCCATTAAAAAATATGAAATTATTGTTGTTTTTGATGCTTATAAAGTTAATGGTTACAGGGAAAAAATCATGGATTATCATAATATTCATGTTGTCTTTACAAAAGAAGCCCAGACGGCAGATGAATATATAGAAAAATTTTCTTATGAGCACAATAAGGATTACAATATTATTGTGGCGACATCGGACTATTTACAGCAGATTATTGTAAGGGGCAGTGGAAGTACCCTGCTGTCTGCCAGAGAATTAAAAGAAGAAGTAACTAGTACCCGTAAGAGTCATATTGATAGATATATAGATTTACAAGACAGGCGGACTGCCTCCCTGGAAGAGTCTATATCAAAAGATACAAAATCCAAAATCAAAGCAATTAAAAAACCACTAAATAATCAATAAATAAAGATTCATTTAAGAAATATTTATCATAAAAACTGCTTTTAAGCTAATTAGCTAAAAAGCGGTTTTTATTTTTCTGTTCAATCGTCGATTTTACCTGGGAGAAAATATAATAAAAATAAATTATGTGAATTTATTACAATATAATCGTAATTTTACCATATTTTTTTTACAGATGAGATAATTTATTATATTGCTGAACAGCTAAAAATGCAGAATAGATAAAGGGGGATATTTATGAAAAAAAGAGTAATATCTTTGCTTTTAGCTTGTTTGATGATTTTTGCTGTGGCAGGATGTTCAAAATCTCAATCAGGGAAGGATAATGATAGCACGCCAACTGTTTCAAAAGAGACGGAAGAAAAAGAAAGCAAAGAGCCAGTTACATTGAATGTTTGGATTATGCCCAACAGTGGTGAACCTGAAAAGGATTTCATGGATGTTATTCAACCGTTTTTAGAAGAAAATCCAAATATTACTGTAGTACCTACAGTAATTGACTGGGGTTCTGCCTGGACAAAGGTTACGACTGCAGCGACAAGTGGAGAAGCTCCGGATGTTACTCAGTTGGGTACAACTTGGGTAGCGGCTGTGGCTTCTATGGATGCTTTGGCGGATTTAACGCCTTATTATGATGAGTTTGGCGGAGCAGAAGCTTTCTTACCAGCAACACTGCCAACCACAGTTATTGAAGGAAGCGATCAAAGGTTTGCAGTGCCATGGTTTGTTGATTCCAGAGCACTTTATTACAGGAAAGATGCTTGTGAAATAGCAGGGGTAAATCCTGAAACAGATTTTGCTACCTGGGATAGTTTTAAGGAAGCACTGAAAAAATTAAACGGGGTAGAAGTAGACGGAAAGAAAATGGTAGCTTTAGGTATGCCTGGTAAGAACGACTGGAATGTAGTTCATAATTTTTCCTGGTGGATTTGGGGAGCAGGAGGAGATTTTGTAAGTGATGATTTAAAAACTTCCACGATTAATTCACCAGAAGCCTTTGAGGGTGTTAAATTCTATACAGAACTTGCTATTGAAGGTTTAATGTCTATGCCAAGCTTAGAAAAGAATTCAGCAGAGATAGAAGCTTTGTTCAATGCAGGAGAATTTGCAACGATTTTTTCTGGAGGTTATTTTGCAAAAACCATAAAAGATAATGCAGTAAAAGATCCGGAAAATTCCATCGTTGACAAAGTTGGTGTAGCAATGATTCCTGAAGGACCCAAAGGAAGACATGTCTTCTTTGGAGGAAGTACTCTGGCTGTTTATAAAACGACTAAACATATGGATGAAGCAGTAAAATTGATTCAGTTTTTAACTTCTAAAGAAGCACAAATTGAATATTCCAAGAGACATGGAAATCTTCCGGCAACAAAAGAAGCTTATGAAGATCCATATATTGATCAGGACCCAATGCTGTCCGTATTTAAGGAACAGGCGAAATATGGAAGAGCATATCCTTCTATTCCTGGATGGGCTCCATCCGAAAGCTTACTTCAAAAAGGTTTAAGTAATGTTTGGGATAATGTGATGGGAGTAAACGGACCTTATGATCCTGAAAGAACAAAGATAGAATTAGATGCAGCAGCGGCAGATGCTACTGCAGTATATCAAGCGAATTAAATAAAGTGAATAATAGTGCAGAGAAGATTCTCTGCACTGATTTTTAATAATCAAAGAGGGAGATATGTATGAAGGTTGAGATATCCAGAGAGAAAGTGGTATCAAAAAAAAACAAGAAAACAAGCAGGTTAATATTTGAAATCAGAAAAAACAGATTTGCATACGCATTAGTTTTACCTGCATTTATTGCCATGTTAATTATTCATTTTATTCCTATGGTACAAGGTATCTATATGTCTTTTCTAAAATTAAATCAATTTACTTTGAATCAGTTTTTGAAAGCACCTTTTGTAGGATTGCAAAACTACTATACAGTATTATTTGATAAGTCCAGCACATTGCGGTCTGGTTTTATGGATGCATTAAGAAATACCATTATTTATGCCTTATCAGTAAATATACTTGTATTAGTGATTGGTATGATATCGGCATTGCTGGTCAATAGAAAGTTTAAATTCAGAGGACTGGCCAGGACTTTATTATTAACGCCGTGGGTCGTACCATCTTATGTGGTAGGAATGTTATGGGGTTTTATGTGGCAGCAGGATACAGGGATCATCAATAGAATTTTAGTGGATTGGTTACATATATTGCCTGATAAACCTTTCTGGCTGAGTGGGCCGAATACTTTATGGGCAATTATCATTCCTACGGTCTGGAGGAGTACCCCTTTTATTATGATTATGCTATTAGCAGGCCTTCAAAATATCCCGGAAGATTATTATGAAGCAGCAGAAATTGACGGTGCCTCATCTGTTCAAAAGTTCAGACATATCACATTACCTTTACTCAGGCCAATTATTGCTGTTAATTTGCTTCACGGAATGATTACTCATATTTATTCTTTTAATATTGTTGCAATGATGTTTGGTCATGGTGCAGGATTTCCAGGTAAATGGGGTGATTTATTAATGACCAATATTAACCGTAATTCTTTTGGCATATGGCAAATGGGTACAGGTGCTGCTGCAACCATTGTAGTAATGATTATTGTATTAAGTATTGTTGGAATTTGGTATAGAGTATTTAGAGAAGATTTGGTGGTGGAAGAATGAAGAATAATTACATGAAAAACTTGAAACGGAAGAAAAAAATTCAGCATATAGCTGCCAATATATTACTCTTTATAATTGTTATATTTACTATATTCCCAATTGTATGGATGTTTATTAGTTCTTTAATGACACAAAATAATCTTGCAGCGGGGAAAATTACAGACATAACGCACTGGGAGAATTATATTGAAATGTGGAATAATATTGATTTCTTTAAGTACTTCAAGAATAGTTTGATTGTGTGTAGTATAACAACGATTATTGCTCTTATCATAGCAACTTTTGCAGGCTATTCCATTGCAAGATTTAAGTTTCCGGGTTCAGGTTTATTTGGAACAGCAGTATTATCCACTCAAATGATTCCTGGAATTATGTTTTTGCTTCCTCTTTACATGATGTTCATAAAAATACAAAGAAGTCTGGGCATTAGTATTGTTAACACTTATCATGGAATAATTATTACCTATTCAGCTTTTTTTATTCCATTTAGTATTTGGATATTGAGAGGTTTTTTTGCAAGCATTCCAAAAGAATTAGAAGAAGCTGCACAAATAGATGGCTGTAGTCCATTTGGAGCATTTATGAGGATAATATTACCTTTGTCCAGTACAGGAATTATTGCCACAGGGATATATATTTTCTTAATGGCCTGGGATGAGCTTTTATTTGCCTGGGTTTTAGCAACAACGCCTGATGTTGCAACAATACCGGTTGGGATTCGATTATATGTTGGAAATTATCAAAACAGATATGATCTGTTGATGGCTGCCGGAGTTGTATCTACGATACCAATACTAATCATATTCTTTACTTTACAAAAGAAATTTATAAGTGGAATAACAGCTGGAGCGGTAAAAGGCTAGGTTTTTTACTATTTAAGCAGCAGGCATCTTAGCAGGATAGCTATCCGATTTATATTGAAAAGGGTGATTTGGCAGATGTTCTATAAGAATTTAAAAATTGGAACAAAACTTAATCTGTCCTTTGCCATTTTAATTATAGTTCCTTTGTCTATAATAGGAATTTTATCTTATAGTAAAATGTCTTCTTCTTTAATTGAACAAAACAGGAATAATTTGATAGAACTTATGAAACAAACAAGCAAAAGTATTGATATTGCTTTTATGGAAATTGACAGGAATATGACTGCTTTATCAAGAAATGAACAAATAGGGAGCTTAGTAGAAAATTATAGTAAATTAGATGATAATCAAAAGATAAGGACTAAAAATCAAATTCAGCATTTAATGAACGATGCTATTAATGCAAGGGTTGAGATTGCAGACATTTATATTATTACAAAGAATAATGATATTTTTTCTTCCGGAGTAAGAGTAATGGATCCAAAGTATGATTTGATTTCTTCGTATGCAGTTACAAGGTTTAAAGAGAGTGAAAGAAATTCATTATGGATTGATACATACGAAACTGATAATGATGCTACAGGTGGAATTTCTAAGCGGATATTGACGGTATTTAAAAATATGTATGTTAGTACATCACTTAAAAGTGTGGGGACTTTAATGGCAAACGTAAAAGAACAATATTTATACGATTTGGTTAAAGATATTAAAATGGATTATGACGGATATTTCTTTGTTATAGGTCAGGATAAAAATATAGTGATGGATCCTAAAAATTTAAACAATAATGGAATGATTTTAAAAGACAGATACCTGGATAAAGTTTTTCAGGAAGATACTTCCTGGTTTATTGAAGAAATTGACGGAGAAGAAATGTTGGTTACTTTTAGTAAGTGCAAAAATTTAGATTGGGTTGTTGTTGGTTTAACACCTGTAAAAAATATAACAGCTCCAGTAACTTCTATGGGATTTGAACTGCTTTTAATCGGCATTTTTTGTTTAATTATATCTTTTTTTGCTGCAGTGTTAATTACAAGAGATATTACGAAACCAATGGGGCTTCTTATTAAACAAATTGAAAAGGTAAAAGAAGGTCAATTAAACATAAAGTATAAAGTAGGCAGAAATGACGAAATAGGGATTTTAGCACGATGTTTCAGGGATATGGCAGAAAGACTGAAATATTTAATATTAGAAATTAAAAAAATGTCAGGGGAAACTTATAAATTATCTCAGGAATTATCAGCAACAAGTGAAGAAAATTATGCTACAATTGAAGAATTTTCGCAGACGATTAATGATATTCAGGAAGAAATACATTCACAGGTAAAAGGAATAGAAACATGTAGTCATGTGGCATTTAGCTTATCTGATGAGATAGAAGATATCATTGAAAGTTTCAATCATATGAATCAAAAAATATATGAAGTAAAAGTTTCCAGTGAACAGGGTAAAGAATCTGTTGGAACTTTGAAGGATAAGGCAGAAAATTTGAAAGAGATGATTGAAAATGTTTCGGCGGTAGTAGAGGGTTTAATCAATGAGTCAAAAGAAATATCGGTGATTACAACAACAATAAAATATATAGCAGAACAAATTGACCTGCTGGCACTTAATGCAGCAGTAGAAGCAGCGCGTGCAGGTTTATACGGAAAAGGATTTAGTGTTGTAGCGGAGGAAGTAAAAAAATTAGCAGAACAGACAAGTTCATCGGTTCAGTATATTGATGAAAAACTAAATCATATGAGTATGAGTATTGAAAATGTAAGAAAGGTAGTTATCAGTACTGAAAAATTCACACAAGAGCATAATATAGCTGTTAAAGATACATCAGAAAAATTTGAGTTAATTGACCATTCGATGGACTATGTTGTAGAGGAAATTGATGGCGTAAAAGATTTAATATCCAATATTGAAAAGTCCAGAAAAGAGATTGTTGTTTTAATGGAAAGATTAAATAACAGTTCCAGAGAACATTTTGCAAGTACGCAAAATTTAGCAGCAGCATCCAGTGAGGAAGTAGAGCTTAATAAGCATCTGGTTGAGATGGCTGAAGAATTAAGAGCTTTATCAGCAATAGTAGAAGAAAAAATATCTGTTTTCAGTTTATAAATGGACTAGATGGACAACTTATGGTTTTGGTAAAACAAAAGCTGATTTTAATGGGGAGGGGGATTCTCCGTTATATTGAAAAACGCAATTAAGTCAACTAAAATAGTATTGGACAAAAGTTTCGTTAAACGTTATTATAAATATTTTATCAGAGGGGGATAAAAATCTGTACTCAAAGTCAAAAAACTTTAAGGATAATGGTTAATATCATTTTGTTCATTTGTGTTTTAATGACATCTTGCAATACAAATAGAAAAAAAGATGAGATGCTAATATCGGAAACTGACGAAAACCCCATACATTTAGAAATATGGACGATATGGGGCAATAATGACATTCTCGCCGGAAAGGCTTTGCAAAATCTGGTAGATGATTATATGAAGCGTCATCCTGAAGTCCAGATTACCATAACAACAACTACAACTGAAACTTATAAATCTAAATTACCTTCGGCATTAGCTGTTAATGAAGGTCCTGATATATTTTTTGTTTGGGGATATGGATTTGCTGAACCAATAGTTAAGTCAGGAAAAGCGGTTGATTTAACACCTTATGTACAAGAAATGAAAGAAAATGCCCTAAGTAACACTTTTGATGCCTTAACTTATGAAGATAAAATTTATGGATTGCCGTTATTTGGCTGGATAATGGGGCTATATTGTAACACAGAAATGTTTGACAGATATAATATCAAAATTCCAGAAACTTATTCTGAATTAACTGAAGCAGTAAAAGAATTCAGAAAGCATGGTTTAACACCCATGGCATTACCTGGGAGAGAACCCTGGGCAATTTCATTTTACTATATGGCTTTAGCAGAAAGGGAAGCTGGCCTGGAAAAAATTCAAAAAATAGCAGCAGGACAAGAAGCTTTTGATGATCCTTCTATGATCAGTGCAGCGTATAAATTAAAAGAATTAAAAGATTTAGGAGCTTTTTCTGAGGATTATTATCGTTTATTAAGTTATGAAGCAGATTCACTTTTTTTGGAAGGATTTGTTCCAATGCATTTAAATGGTAGTTGGCTGTCAAGTACTTTAGACGATGAGGAATATTCCAAATTAAAAGGTAAAGTGAAGATCATTCCTTTTCCAGTTATCACAGAAGAAAATGGAACAGACGAAGGAATAGGGGGATATGTTGACTCCTTCATGATAAATGCTGAAAGTGAAAATAAAGAAGAGGCAATAAAATTATATCTGGATATTATGCCCAAGTTAAGCAGAGAATTAACTCAAATAGGTATGGGGCTGCCAGTCTGGAAGGATGTAAGAATTGATAAAGAAAAGACAATTTATCAATTTTTAGAAATATATCCTGAGGCGGGATATCATGCTGCATATGATCAAATTTTGCCTCAAAAAGTCAGAGAAGTACACCTGGCTTATTTGCAAGATTTATTGGAAGGAAGAATTACACCAGAAGAATTTGTTAGTATTCAGGCAGAAGAAATGAAACAATATCAAAATACGGATTAAGGATAAAGCCATCCAGTAATGGGATGACTTATTATTATAATTTTATACTAAAAAATCATAATTATATGGTCTATGGACAGAGTAAAAAATGTTTTAAAATAATAGTAAGAAATAATACTAAATATTTTTAGAAGGAGTGGATGATATGTTAGAACTAAGGGCAAGAGATGTCATACTCAATGCAGAAGCCCTCCTTAAACGAGAATTTGGAGATATTTTACAAGATGATTATATAACAGATGCCCTTTTTATGGATAGCAGTTATAAAAAGGCAATAGGAATAACAAATCTGCCAGTTAAAATGCCAATCATGACAGAAATTTACACAATTAAAGAAATAACGAATTATATAGAACAATTAGAAAAACTGGAAGGCTCCGTTCTTTTTTTGCTGGATGCCTATCAGAAGGATTTAATATTATTTGTTAAAACAAAGGAAAAGATTACGGAGATTTATATCCCGCAAAATATCAAGTCAAAAATATTAGAACTTATTTCTAGTATTAAAGATGGTGTTGGCATTATTAATGAGATGGGAGAGCATGTTTTTGATTTAAAAGCACCTTCACCGGGACCACATTTTTATGTGAATTTATTGCTGGGAAACAGAATGGGCTATAATCATCCGCTTCAAACCACTCCTAAAAGTGTAGTAGATGGTTTAGGCAGGGGAAGTTTCAGGGCACATTCTGCTACACAAGTTTTAGCAACCCGATGGGACATGCTTCAGGAAGAAAACGGATTTCCTGCTAACAGACAATTTTATATTGTTGAAGATGGACAGCAGATTTTTTATTCAGCAAATCCAAGCGATAAAAACATTTTATCTGCAAAATGTACGCATTCTCAAAATCATACAAAAATATGTTATACGACCTGCTGTGGTCTAAAGATTGAAAGGCTGATTTTTATACTTCCTCAAGAAGATAAGATACCTATGGCAGTGGAAGTCCAACAGATAAAAATCGAAAACTTAACACAAAAACCCAGAAATTTAAAAATTATTTATACAGGAATGTTTGGCTCAGCTGTTCCGCACGCATTGATGGAAGATGTTCTTTATAGCAATATCATTATGCAGTTTAAAACCGTCATGAATGAGGAAGGTAAACTACTTGCAATTGCACCGGATTATTACCCGGAATATACAAAAGAAGATTATCGTTTTCATTGCACCATCATTCATCATAAGGGAAAGATTGAATATCCAGCTGAATTTTGCACAAGTTACAAGGAGTTTGTAGGCAATGGTTCTTTAGAAAAGCCCCAGGGTGTGATTAAGTTAACGAATAAACTGAGCAGGAAAGGACCAGGTTTTTTTGCTGTAGGGGCTAAGCTTAACCTGGATAAAGAAGAGGTTTGTGTACTGGATAATTTTACTGGGTTAGTATCAAGAAAGCTTAATCCTGCTTTTGGTGACAGTATTTTCAAGGAAGAAATAAAAAATTTATTGGATAAATACAGTCAGGAAGGCAAAGTTTTAGAAGCATTAAATAAGCAAAAAGCGTTTTATGATTCTTATAAACGTTATTTTCAAGTAGATACAGAAGATAAAAATTTTAATATTTATGTAAACAATAATTTACCTTTTCAGGTTTTATATCAGACTTTTGTATCCCGTTCTTTTGGACAAACACAAAAAGGTTACAGGGAAATTGGTTTTCGAGAAATCCAGGACATTTTCACTTCTATGCATTACTTTATCAGCATGGGTGCAAAAGATTTTGTTAAAGCTTTAATTAAGGAATGGTGCAATAAAGTTTTTGAATTTGGCTATACTTATCACAATTTCTTTTGGGTTGGGAAAGAAGCAGGCAAGTGGTCTGATGATGGATTGTGGCTAATACAAGCAGTATATCGCTATATTAATTTGACAGCAGATATTAATTTATTAGAAGAAGAATGTGAGATAGCTGGCACAGACCCTGTTAAAAAGAGAACAATTTACGATACAATAAAAGCCATTTTAAAATACTCTGCTGAAATTTCAGTGGGTAAACATAAAATACCTTTATTGGATTTTGCAGATTGGAATGATTGTTTAAAACTAGATCCTGATTACATGGACGGAATTACAAAAGAAAAAATTTATAAAGAAAAACTGGTTAAGGATGGAGATACAAACATCGCTTTTGATAATAAGTATTCTGAAAGTGTAATGAATGGTTTTCTATTAAAAACGGCACTTGATCAAATGATTGATTTAACAAGGGAAAAAGGAGATAAAGCGTATACAGACAAATTAATTGCCTTGTCCAATCAATTATATGATAATTTACAGAAATATGCATGGAGAGAAAATTTCTTTGCCAGGGTATTGTTTAACCGATTTACAAATGGTGAGTTTTCATATTTGGGGGCAAAAGGAGATGGTTTATCAGCAGATCCCAATATTGATGGAAGTTATTTTTTAAATTCATTTAGCTGGTCTATATTAAGTAATACGGCAACGGAAGAACAAATAGCAACGATGTTAGAAATTGTTGAATCAGTACTTAAAACGCCTCATGGATTAAGATTAATGAGTCCGACTGATTTAGGAAAGGTGGCTAAGGGTACAGCTACAGGGGAGTATTTCCCGGGAGACAGAGAAAATGGAGGTGTATTTAAACATGCCTGTATGATGGCAACTGCTGCAATGTTTAAAGCTGCGAAAGAAGTTAGTGATCCTGTGCTTGCAGAAAAACTGAGTTGTCTGGCATACTGGACTGTCGATTTAGTTTTACCTTATAAAACCATGGAGCATCCTTTTGAAACTTGCGGTAATCCAAGATTTTGCACGCAGTATAACAATAGTGAAACAGGTGAAAATATAGGACCAATTCTTAGTGGTACATCTACCTGGCTAACTCTGACCCTTATGTCTGCATTGGGAATAGAGCAAAAAGTGAATGGAATAGAGCTTAATCCCATACTAAAAAACAAGCAGGAGAAAGTAAGCTTTACTTTAAATACAGGTAAGGCAATATATAGGTTTAAGATTTCTAAACCTCAAGGCTTCTTCAGATTAAAGGAGGGTCATTATAAAATATTATTGGATTCTAAAGAAATAGGGGGGAATATAGTTCCAGATTTAAATGACGGGAAAGAACATCTTGTTGAACTATTATTTTATGCGAATAAATGATAATATTTTACCATAAAAGATAATTTTGTCATATTTATTCTTTTTGAATTTTTATATAACATGAGAGTGGGTTGTTGATATTTGGGCTATGATAAATAAAGAATCAGGCTGATGGGGATTTAAATTGTTTTTTAGATAAGAACAATTAAACAATTAACCGGAGGTTAAAAAATGAGTTTTAAAGAAATTAAAAATCAAGCGAATATTAATGGTTGTGAAACAGCCAGAGTAAAAGAAGAAGAGTGGAAACTGGTTTGGAGCGATGAATTTGAAGGTTCGGAAATCAATATGAGCAATTGGAGTTTTGATCGTCCGGATAATGGCCGATATAATGGTGAAATACAATCCTATACAAATAAAAATGCATATATAAAAGACGGAAAACTTATTATTGAGGCAAGAAAAGAAGATTTTACCGAACCGGATGGAAAAACCTATCATTACACTTCATCCAAATTAATAACTCAAGGAAAGCAAAAATGGACTTATGGGAAATTTGAAATCAGAGCAAAAATGCCTGAAGGAAAAGGCATATGGCCGGCGATTTGGATGATGCCTGAGGATGAGTTTTATTATGGAAGATGGCCAGTATGTGGCGAAATAGACATAATGGAATTACTAGGGGATACGCCTAACAAGGTCTATGGAACAATGCATTTTGGCTTGCCACATAAACAATCACAGGGAATTTATACCTTGCCAGAAGGAGAAAGTTTTGCAGAAGATTTCCACGTTTATAGTATTGAATGGGAGCCCGGTGAAATCCGATGGTATATTGATGGCAATTTATATCACAAAGAAAGTGAATGGTATTCTAAAGCGGCAGATAAAACAAATGCTTATCATTACCCTGCTCCTTTTAACCAGGATTTCTTTTTGATTTTAAATATATCTGTCGGAGGCGGATGGCCTGGTAATCCGGATGAAACGACAGTTTTTCCACAACAAATGGTCGTAGATTATGTAAGGGTATATCAAAAGGAGAAATATGCAACCAAAAAAGAATAAAAGACTTAGATGAAATAAATTCTTTTGTATTATAAAAATTAAAGCAAATATTTTAATTGATATACAAATAACAGTATAATAAAGAGGGATACTTAATTTTGTATAAGGGTACAAAATTAAGACCCTCTTTTAAATATATATACAAAATTTTTAACTTTAAACTTTTATTTTATGATTAAGTACAATGAAGTTATAAGTAATCAATTTCTTTTATTCATACTGATTTATATGAATAATCATTATTATTTCTTATATTTTGGGAGGATATATATGTTTAAGGTTATGGTCATTGACGACGAGCCAATTATAAGAACAGGATTAAGACATGTCGTTGATTGGGAAAGCTTAGGCTTTCAAATTGTTGCAGAAGCAAAAAATGGAATAGAAGCCTTAAACAAACTTGAAAATGAAGCAATCGATTTGATCATTACAGATATTAAAATGCCCCAAATGGATGGCATTGAGCTGTTAAAAGCCTTAAGAGAAAAAGATAATCCTGTGAAAGTTATCTTGTTGAGTGGTTATGCTGAATTTGCCTATGCACAAAAAGGCTTATCCCTTGGTGCAATGGACTATCTTTTAAAACCTATGGATCCAGTCAATATTGAGGAAGTATTAAAAAAAGTACATAAAAGGTTAACCGATGAAAAAAAGAAAGAAGAGCATACACAATATCTAAACGAAAAATTAGAATTGACCAGGTCATTTTTAAGAGAAAAGGTGATTAGTGATATTATACACGGAAAAAATCTGGATAAGCTTTATACATTAATAGAGGAATATGATATTCCATTAACCAATCATTTTGTACAGGTGGCAATCATAGAACTTGATGATTTTGAGGAGCAGGGAGAAGATTGGCTTTTAAATGGGATGTATGAAGAAATTGCTGATAAGGTTCAAACCATTATAAAGCAAGAATTGGAAAAGGAAAATCATATAACCAGTATTATTAGTATGGGTGGATTAGGAAGTATTAATATAATCATTCAGGCAAAAGACATTTCGGATAAAGAACAGCTAGATGCAATCATATCCAAAGTTTTGGATAAAGTTTTACATAAAATCAATAATGACTTGAGCCTTAGAATTACAATAGGAATAGGTAAAGTATATGAAAAAGTCGAATTAACTTACTTAAGTTATTTTAATGCGAAAGAAAGTCTTAAACATAAGTATGTTTTAGGTGGAAATAAAATTATTCATATATTGCAGTTAGATTCCCATGAACAAAACAAATTTATTTATCCTTTAGAAGAGGAAAAGATTCTTATCTCTTATATTCTTTTTGGAGACAGTAAATCTGCTAAATTTTTAGAAGAACTGTTAGATCAGATAATAAAAAATAATAATTATGATTTATATAAAATTAGTCTTTGTTTTACTCAATTGGCAACCAATATTTATCAGGCTGTTCAGGATAAATATCGTTATATTAAAGAGATTTATAATTTAACGGAAGTAAAAGATTTAGGCTTTTTAAAATATAAGGATATTGAAGAAATAAAAGTACATTTTATTAACAATGTGACAGAGTTAATCCATGTTATACAAAAATATGGATTAAACAGTAATAGTACGATAGTCAATATGGCTTGTGAATATGTTTTGGAACACATTGATGAAAAAATTACTTTAGCTTCAATTTCTGAATATCTTCATATAAGTAAAAATTATTTTTGCTCATTATTTAAGCAAGAAACAGGAGAAAACTTTTTAGATTATCTTACTAAGGCAAAAATGGACAGGGCAAAAGTATTATTAAAAGAAGACAACTATAAGATATATGAAATAAGTGATTTATTAGGTTATAAGGAAAAGGGTTACTTCAGTAAATTATTTAAAAAGTATACAGGCTTCACCCCGGCAGAATATAAAAAGAACTGTAGATAAAAGAGATAAGAGGGGGAGTATGTTGAAATATAATTTTTTTCATAAAATGGGAATCCGGTCAAAATTAAATATTGGGTACATGACAATGATGCTTGTATTGGTGTCTGTAAGTTTTGTTATGTATATTAGAATAAATGCAAGGCAAGTAGAAAGAAAAATGTTTAAAACCGACCAGCAGCAGGTGTTTTTAATAAAAACAACCATTGAAAGTGTCATTTACAGAGTAGATATGATATCCGCAGATATTGCACTTAATCCCAGTGTTCAAAAAGCTTTAAAAGAAGGAAGAAAAGAGTACTACTATATTTCAGAACGAGAAATCAATGAATACTTAAATAATACTATTAATAGAGATGTTGATATTGCTTCAATTTATATTATTGATAAAAATAATTATATATATTATGTAGACCGGGATCAAAAAGAAGCTCGTTTCCCCGATGATTTTTTAGCTTCTCTTGATACTGAAGAATTGGTATCCCTGAAAGGAAGATCTAAGTGGAATATCCAAAAAAATATGTTTATTCAAGACGATAATAATTATATGACAGTATCCAGGGCTATTAATAGCATTGAGGACTATCAGACGATTGGATATGTTGTTATAACGGTTAGAAATAATGTTCTGGAAGATATATATAAGAAATTTTCCAGTAATGATATGTATTCGTATATGATAGAAGATAATAAAAAGCAGTCTATTATATTTCCTTATGATGGCAGAGCAGAAGAAGTGAAAAAAACTTTGTCGCTTATTCCTTATACAGTGGATGAATATTATAAAAAACAAATTGAAAAGCAAACACATTATTTCATCAAAGTTCCTTTAGAATCTATTGACTGGGATTTATCCTGTGCATTTGTATATGATAATAATTTTCAATCTATAGAATTAATTTTTATATTTTTAATTTTACTTTATGCTATTCTATCCATTATAGGAAGCAGGATCATTAATTCAGTTATTTTAAAACCGTTAGAATCCATATCAAGTTCTATCAATAAGATTAGAGACGGTGATTTAACAACACGATTTAAAATAACTAATAGTAATGATGAGATTAATCAACTCAGCGCAGCCTTAAATATGATGATGGATCAGATTAATTTACTTTTAGAAAAATTAAATAAAGAGCATGAAATACAAAGGAAACTGGAATTTGATTTATTGGTAAGCCAAATCAAACCTCATTTTCTATATAATACCCTTAATGCAGTCAGTGCCTATATAAGTATTGGGAAAAAAGAAGAAGCATTTTATATTTTACGGACCTTGGCGGCATATTATAGACTTTGTTTAAGTAGTGGTAAAGATATAATTACTATTAGGGATGAATTGGAATTACTAAAAAATTATGTGGATATTATGAATATCCGGATGAACAAATTATTTGAAGTTAGTTATGAAATTGATGATGCTGTGTTAGATTGTACAATTCCTAAATTAACTCTTCAGCCTTTGGTAGAAAACTCTATTAATCATGGTATCAGGGATTTTGAAAAGGCTTTAAATATTAAATGTATCATTAAAAAAATAGAAGATAAAAACTTAATCTTTATTGCGGTAGAAGATGATGGAGTGGGAATACCAGAAAAAATAATTTTTAAAATACTAGGTGCGGAGGAAGTGAATAAAACATCTGGATTTGGATTAAGAAGTATTATTCAAAGACTAAGTATTTATTATAAAGTAGAAGATATAAACGAGATAATTAAAATTGAAAGCATAGAAGGTAAATATACAAAAGTGTATTTATATATCCCGATAAAAAATAGTTAGAATTCTATATTTTTTTATAATCAGACACCTTATGCGAAAAGCATTAAATTTATATCAATTCAACAAAAATATTATAAATGACAGGATAGGTTAAATGGGAAAAAAGAATATGAATCAAATCAAAAAAACAGACTTTTATTTTGATGATAAAATAATGGACTATCATTTTTTGTTTAACTCTCTTGAAACAATAAACTGTTTAGCATTATCCATTGGTGCAAGTGAAATATGTAAAGTAACGCTTGCTTTAGCAAACATGTTCCGCTTTGTGATCAATGATAATCAAGCAACGGTTCTGCTTAAAGACGAGATAGATTTTACAAATGAGTATTTAACAATTCAGGCAGTCCGTTATAATGAAAACTTAACTTTTGAAATTGATAGCAGCCATATTATGTTAACAGTAATGTGTCCCAGGTTTTTAATTCAATCAATAGTTAATAGGATGATTCACTATTATATTGAAAAAAAAGATTTAGTCAGCCATATAAAAATAGCAATAGAACCGAAAAGTAATTCCGTTGTTGTAATAATTAGAAATAACCTAAAAGATTTACAAAGAAATTTGCTTGGTAAGAAAGAAGAAGAATTACTAAAAGAAGAAATATTAGATATTGGAAAATCAAGTCAAGCGGATAAAAACTATGACATCAAAATCATAAACTGCGATAAAACAGGAATTACAGTTAAACTTGAATTATATAGTATTTTTTAGGAGGAAGATAGGGATGGATACAAGCAAAAAAACGGCGTGGCACTTTATAGATGATAACGGCAGCTTTTCTTTATTAGCCCCTCATAAAAACAGTTATTTGTATTTTCCATTGGTTAATGATGCAGGTATGATGTCTTCGATTACTCCCTTATTAAATGGAGATATTAAAGCAGGACAAAATGAATTTTTCATGCTTCCGGTTTCTTCAGAGGATTTGCATAACAGCAGGTCAGGGAGAAATTTTTGGCTTTATATCGAAGGGGTAGGACCCTGGTCGGCAGCAGGGCATTCTCCTGGTCAAATCATGGATACTTTTGATGAAGAAGCAGAAGAAGTTAAATTAGAGGCGGGTTTTTTGTGGCATAAAGTCATCCGCGAAAATAAAAAAATCGGGATTCAGTCTGAAATTATAAACTTTGTGCCTGCAACAAATGATAAAGTTGAACTAATGGCAGTAACCATTAAGAATACTGGAAAGGATAAAATGCTCATTACGCCTACCAGTTCAATCCCTGTTTTTGGCAGATCGGCAGATAATTTAAGAGACCATCGTCATGTGACTTCATTGCTTCACAGGATATATACCATAGAAAGTGGCATAGAAGTGCAGCCTGCTTTGTCCTTTGATGAAAGAGGGCATAAAGAAAATAAAGTGACTTATGGGGTGGTTGCACGGGATGAAGAAGGGAATAAGCCTTTGGGCAGTTTTCCTTTAGTAGAGGATTTTATTGGTGAAGGGGGTTCTTTAGAGTGGCCTGAGGTTATTGTAAAGAACAAGGACTCTTTTGTTTATCAAGGCAATATCATAGAAGGTTATGAAGCCATTGGAGCCCTTCGTTTTAAAGAGGAAATCCTTGAACCAGGGGAGGAAAAAAGCTATATCCTTGCTCTTTATATTGAGGAAGACAGAGGCAGGGGAGAAGAGATAGTCCGTAAATACTGCAGTAAAGAAAACTTTTATTATTATTTAAATCAAAATATGGATTATTGGAAGCAGAAACTTGACGTGTTGCAGTTTTATTCTGCTGACAGGGAATTTGATTTGTGGCTAAGATGGGTGACCCTGCAACCCATTTTACGAAGAATATATGGCTGTTCTTTTTTACCCCACCATGATTATGGAAGAGGGGGAAGGGGCTGGAGAGACCTTTGGCAGGATTGCCTGGCACTTTTAATGATGGAACCTGAAGAAGTCCGTCATTTGTTAATCAATAACTATGGAGGAGTCCGTATCGATGGCAGCAATGCTACCATTATTGGAACAAAGCCCGGAGAATTCATTGCTGACAGAAACAACATCTGCAGAATATGGATGGATCATGGTGCCTGGCCCTGGATTACAACAAAGCTTTATATCGATTACAGCGGGGACTTGGATTTTTTATTAGAAGAACAAACTTATTTTAAAGATTCCCAGGCGGCAAGATCTACGGAAATCGATGAATTATGGGACAAGTCCCAGGGCAACCTTTTAAAAACGCATAAAGGAGAAATATATAAAGGAACGATTTTAGAACATATTATGCTCCAACATTTAACACCTTTTTATAATGTGGGGGAACACAATAATATCCGTTTAGAGGGAGCCGACTGGAATGATGCCTTTGACATGGCAGCCCAAAATGGTGAAAGCGTTGCCTTTACTGCTTTATATGGAAACAATCTGGCTGAAATCAGTGACATGATTTTAATACTAAAGGAAAAGAAAAAAATTAATACAATAGAACTGGCTCAGGAAATGCTTGTCTTACTGGATACGATGATAAAGCCTGTAAATTATGATTCTGTTGAAGAAAAGAAGGAACTGTTAAAAAGGTATTTTGATGCTTGTAAGCATACGATTTCCGGAGAAAAAGTAAAAGTGGATTTGACAGCTTTGGCGAGGGATTTGAAAGAAAAAGCCAATTGGATCAAAGAGCATATCAGAAATAAAGAATTTATAACAAATGAAGAAGGTTATCAGTGGTTTAATGGTTATTACGATAACCACGGAAGAAGGGTTGAAGGAGATTTTCCTGAAGGAGTGAGGATGACTTTAACAGGACAGGTTTTTACCCTTATGGGAGATATCGCAACCGGGGAACAGGTCAAAGAAGTTGTTAAAGCTTGTGACAGGTACCTGAAGAATCCTAAGATTGGTGGCTACAGATTAAATACAAACTTTAAAGAACTCAAAAAAGATTTAGGAAGAGCTTTTGGCTTTGCTTTCGGACATAAAGAAAACGGAGCGATGTTTAGCCATATGGCAGTGATGTATTCTAATGCTTTGTACAAAAGAGGCTTTTCCAAAGAAGCTTATGAAGTCATTCAACTTATCTATAATCAGTGCAAAAACTTTGAAGAAAGCAGGATTTATCCTGGTATTCCTGAATATATCAATGAAAAGGGCCGGGGTATGTATCATTATCTTACAGGTTCTGCAAGCTGGTTATTGCTGACGGTCTTAACACAAATTTATGGTGTAACAGGAGATTTGGGCAATTTAAGACTTAAGCCACAACTAAGAAGGGAGCAATTTAATCATTTAAACGAAGCAGCAGTTGTGACAAAATTTGCAGATAGAATTTTAAAAATTACATATGTCAATACAAATGGATTAGAAGCTGGTAAATATCAAATTAAAAGAGTATGGATTAATCAGGGTGAACAAAAGCTGATCAAGCCAAAATCAGACTATTTAATCAAAAGAGAAGTTATTGAGGCTTTGGATAAGGATAAGATCCATGAAATAAGGGTTGAACTGGCTTAAAGATGTCTAATGGAAAAGCAAAGGGCTGTGTACTAATGGTTAAATAACCGTTAGCCGACAGTCCTTTAATTTTACTTATAAAAAGGGATCAGGGACTTTTTATTAGTTCCAGAGGTTCATAATGAATTATTCAACTATTAATTGTTAAAAAATCTTGAATAAAATCATTATAGATTGACATTTGCTGGATAAAAGTTTATACTAAACTATAAGTATAAATAATATACTCTTAGTTTAATTTTTGAAAATTAAGAAACAAGAGAATAAAAAGATAAGATGACTGAAAAAACATGAAAAGAAGAAGGAGAATTATGAAAGAAAGTAAAAAAGAAGTCCTGGCAAAGTTTCACAGGGACAATATCATACGGGCATCGGAAAAGTTATTTTTGAAAAATGGGATAGAGAATACTTCAATGGACGATATTGCCAGAGAAGCAGGATATAGTAAGGCAACTCTATATGTTTACTTTAAAAATAAAGATGAAATCATTGGCGCAATCACCTTATTGGGAATGAAAGCCTTTCTTGATTATGTAAGGAACTGCCTTATGGAACATAAGGATTTTAAATCCCAGTATTTTGCCTTATGTTATGCTTTAGTAGACTTTCAAAAGGAGCATCCTTTTTATTTTGAATGTGTTTTTTCAGAAATCAATGTAGATTTAGAATTAGAAGAAACACCAAAGGTTTATTATGAAATATATGAGGTTGGAGAAGAAATCAATCAGGAAATATTAAAAATTTTCCAGGAGGGCGTCAAAGAAGATTTGCTTAGAAGAGATATCCAATTGCCACTGGCTTCTTTTATCTTTTGGGCAAGTATTTATGGCATTATCCGGATGTCAAAAGAAAAGAATAAATATCTTCAAAAAGGCATGGGGGTTTCCTCAGAGGACTTCTTACAATACAGTTTTGAATTGCTTTATCATTCAATAAAAAAAGAATAAATTATTTTGTTTAGAAAGGAGTTAGGCATGTATTTGCAGCAAATACGTTGCCAGGATCTTATGAAGAAAAAGAAAATAATACTATTAATTGTTGTTGTGATATTTGTGGGCTTTCTTATTTTATTAAATTATTTAAATGATCTTAATAACTACAAAGAAAAAATAGCCAGTACCAGGATCAGCCCTCTTGATTTCAGGGAAATTCCTGATGGGGTTTATGTAGGGGATTATGATGTTGACTTTATATATGCAAAAGTTGAAGTCACCGTAAAAAATGGTCAGGTTACCGACATTAAATTGCTGGAACATAAAAATGGAAGAGGGCAAAAAGCAGAAAAAATTGTTGAAGATATTAAAGCAGCTCAAAGCTTAGAGGTAGATACAGTATCTGGTGCAACAAATTCATCCGTTGTCATTAAAAAAGCCATAGAAAACGCACTTATCAATGCAGTCCATTAGTATAGAAAAAATTACGGAAAGGGCAGATAGAATGGATTTATTATATGATAAAGGGAATCGGATAAACTATCTTAAAGCCATTGAAAAAAGGGTTTCCAGAAGGGCCTATCTGAATCAGAAAATTGAAGCGGACAAATTAGAAAGAATCCGGGAGGCAATCAGGCATTATAATAAGCTTTCAGGACTTTCTATCCAATTGATTGAAGATGGCAGCCAGGCTTTTAATGGCCTGAGGAAAAGCTACGGGATGTTTTATGGTGTAAGAACTTTAATTGCTCTGGTGGGAAAAACAGCAGATCCGCATATAAAAGAAAAGGCTGGGTATTTTGGGGAGTTACTTATCCTGGAAGCAACAGCTTTGGGACTGGGAACTTGTTTTGTAGGAGCCAGTTATGACAAAAAGAACTGCCCTTGTCAAATTGGAGCAGATGAATCCCTTATTTGTGTTATTACAATGGGTCCTGTCAATGAAAAGCCTGGTCTAAGGGAAAAAGCCATATATCACATGACTCATCGGAAAAGTATCAAATTAGAAGAACTTTATGAGGCAGATATGGAAGTTCCGTCTTGGTTTATGAAAGGCGTAAAAGCAGCTCAGCTAGCTCCATCTGCCATAAACCGTCATCCTGTAAGATTTGTTTATAAAAAAGGAGAAGTATATGCTTATGTTAAGGATACATCAGATTTTAATCTGGTTGATTTAGGGATAGCAAAGGCCAATTTTGAAATAGGGGCAGAAGGGAAATTTGAATATGGTAATTATGGTAGATTTGTTAAAACAATAAAAAATTAAAACGAGTTTGAAGAGTGTTTCTTGTTAGACTGAGTTTAGACATTTAAAGAAAATTATTAGAATAAATATTTAGAATATAGTCTCCTAATGGAATTGGAGAAACAGTTCAAATTTAATAAAACGGATATAGGAATGTCAAAAATCAAGCTTTCTATTACCTTGACTTGAATTTTCTAATAAGCTAGATTAGTTCAGAAAATTCATTATAAATTAGTTTGATAAAGCGTTTATACAACTATAAAATTAATCTTCATGCTGATGGGGGCTGATTTCAATGGATTATAAATTGGTATATGAAGTGACACAGGACATTGATTTCGCCTGGTTTTTTCCTTTTATAATGTTTATATTTCTTCTTTTCTTTCCTAAGATTTATGTATATTGCAATATAATAAATAATAAAGAACAATATAATACAGAATTTAGTATTCGTATCATTAAAATATTTTCCAGGATCTGTGCAGTTTTTGTTTTCATGTTTTGTTTATTGTATGTGAATAATTTTATTCAGGAATATAAGACCATTGTTATTCCTTAGAAGGAAGGCAATTATAAAATAGTTGAAGGCTACGTCGAAAATTATGTACCAATGCCTTATGAAGGCCGGGGTCATCACGAAAGTTTTGAAATCAATCATGTTAAATTTGATTATGAGCATTATAGTGTAGGTTTAGGATATCATCGTGCAGGAAGTCATGGGGGTATCATTAACCGAAATGGACAAAAATTAAAGATAGGCTATATCACTTGTGGCAATGAGAATATTATTGTAAGAATAGAAGTGCCAGCTAATGAGGAAAATTAAAAAGGACCTGCAATAATTGCAAGGTCCTTTTGATATTTAATTTCTGATTAGGTAGTCGAAGGCACTCAATGCAGCAGTAGCTCCTGAACCCATAGAAATCACAATTTGCTTATAAGGACTGTCGGTACAATCTCCTGCGGCAAATACGCCGGGGATATTGGTAGCGCCGTATTTATCAACTACAATTTCTTTTAAATGATTGAGAGTCAGTGTTCCTTCCAGCCAGTCTGTATTGGGGATAAGACCAATCTGGACAAAGACGCCATCGAGGGGTATATGTTTAACGGCACCAGTATCTTTTTCCAAATAAGTGATACCATTGACTTTTTCAGTGCCAGTGATTTCTTGTGTCTGAACATTTTTAAGCACAGTTACATTAGGGAGTTTGTAAAGATGTTCCTGCAAAACGGCATCAGCTTTAAGTTCCGGTAAAAATTCGAGCAGGGTAACATGATTGACAATACCAGCAAGATCTATGGCTGCTTCAACACCAGCGTTACCGCCGCCAATACCAGCAACATTTTTTCCTTCAAACAAAGGGCCATCGCAGTGGGGGCAATAAGCGACCCCTTTGTTTCTAAATTCTGCTTCTCCGGGAACACCAAGGGTTCTTGGACGGGCTCCCGTTGCAATAATAACGGTTTTACTTTTTAAAAGGGCACCATTTTCTAATTCTATTTCAACAAATTTATTCTTTCGAAGGGATTTTACCTGATAAGGCTTCATGATATCAATATCATAATTTTTCACATGTTCTTCAAGGTCTGCAGCCAGTTTTGGACCTTCTGTATATTTTACACTGATAAAGTTTTCAATGGCCATGGTATCCAGGACCTGGCCGCCGAAACGTTTTGCAACAATACCAGTGCGGAGGCCTTTACGGGCGGAATAGATGGCTGCACTGGCACCAGCCGGACCGCCTCCGACAACAAGTACATCGAAGACTTCTTTATTCTTTAATTCAGAAGCATCAGGACTTGTTCCGATTTTAGCGAGAATCTCTTCAAGGGTCATACGTCCACTGCTAAAAAATTCGCCATTCAGAAAAACTGCAGGAACGGCCATAATATCTTTACTTTCGGCTTCTTCCTTAAAAATAGATCCATCTATCATTGTATGGGTGATATTTGGGTTTAATAAACTCATTAAGTTAAGGGCCTGTACAACCTCAGGACAATTATGACAGCTTAGACTGACATAGCTTTCAAAATGGTATTCCCCTTTTAAATTTTTAATACTGTCAATGACTTTTGCTTCAATTTTTGGTGGTCTTCCGCTTACTTGCAAAAGTGCAAGGACCAAAGAAGAAAATTCGTGTCCTAAAGGAATACCGGCAAATATAATGCCGGTATCCTCATTCATTCTATTAATACTAAAACTCGGGGTTTTGGGCAGGACAGCTTTTTCAACTTTTATTTTAGGGGATAAGGAAGCTATTTCATTGATTAAAGAAAGCATGTCTTGAGAGTTTGTATCAGAGCCAGCACTAACTTTAATGACAATGTCATTTTCCATCAGTTGAAGATATTGATCAAGTTGATTTCTTATATCTGGCTCCAGAATCATAACTTTCACCTCGGTATGTCTTAAATTTTTCCTACAAGGTCAAGGCTTGGTTTAAGGGTTTTTGCCCCTTCTTCCCATTTAGCCGGACAAACTTCTCCTGGGTTATTTCTTACATATTGCGCTGCCTTAATCTTTCTGATTAAAGTTTTTGCATCACGACCGATGCCGCCGGCATTGATTTCAATAGCCTGAATTACGCCATCCGGGTCGATGATAAAGGTACCGCGGTCTGCAATACCTTCTTCTTCAATTAATACATCAAAGTTTCTTGCAAGGATGTGAGAGGGGTCTCCAATCATTGGGAAAGTAATTTTTTTGATGGTTTCTGAGCTGTCATGCCATGCTTTGTGAGTATAATGGGTATCGGTTGAAACAGAATATACTTCAACACCTAAGGATTTAAAAGTTTCATAGTTATCTTGTAAATCTTCCAGTTCTGTTGGACAAACAAAGGTGAAGTCTGCCGGATAGAAGCACACTACACTCCATTTTCCTTTAAAATCCTGTTCGGTAACTTCTATAAATTCTCCATTGTGAAAAGCTTGAGCTTTAAAAGGTTTTACTTCTTTTCCTATTAATGACATAATACATACCTCCTATATATTTTATAATTATTATTAACTTGTAATAAAAAGTATATGTAATTGATAATTATTATTACTTAATACTAATTATACATTTAAAAAAAGATTTGTCAACTGCTTTATGAAAAATTATCTATATATTTTTTTGTAGAAATATAAGATATTAACAGACATATAATAAGAATACTTTTATTTTTATAAAGCTATACGGAATAAAAAAGAATTTGATATACTATGGATAGGAGTAAAAAATAAGAAAGATTATTACAAGGGAGGAAATCAGATGATACCAACACCACATATTGAAGCAAAAGACAAAAATGAAATTGCAAAAACTGTATTAATGCCGGGAGATCCTCTTCGTGCCAGATTTATTGCAGAGAATTTTTTAACGGATGTAAAACAATTTAATAATGTAAGAAATGTTTTAGGCTTTACAGGAAATTATAAAGGAAGAAAAATCTCTGTTATGGCGAGTGGTATGGGTATGCCCAGTATGGGGATTTATTCTTATGAGCTTTTTAAATTTTATGATGTCGAAAATATCATCAGGATTGGTTCCTGTGGAGCCTATACAGCAGATCTAAAATTATATGATGTTATTCTGGTCAAAGATGCCTGGACAGAGTCAACTTATGCCAGAGTACAGGGAGGTTATGAAAAAGATATTATTGAAGGAAGTGCAGAGTTAAATGAAAGGCTTAAAAAATATGCTGAGGAATTAAATATTCCAATCCGCGAAGTAAGAATTCATTCTTCGGATGTTTTCTACAGGGAAAATCCTGAAGCATATAAAGAAATTAATAAAAAATACGGCTGTGAGGCCGTTGAAATGGAGTCCTTTGCCTTATTCCATAATGCAAAAATTCTTGGGAAGAAAGCAGCTTGTCTGCTGACAGTCTCAGATAATTTAGTAACTAAGGAAGAGACCAGTTCCTATGAAAGGCAAAATGCTTTTACCCATATGATGAAAATTGCTCTGGAAATGGCGGAGTAAAAAAAGATAAATAAAGAAATTACTATTAATATTTATAATAATTTGATTTTATGTAATTTATGGTATAATAATGATGTGTGAAACATTAAATAATTAGCATTTGGGGGTATTTTATGAAAACATTTGAATATGAAAGTTCTATATTTAAAGCTTCATTTATCCATATTATTATAGGGCTTACTTTTCTTATATTTATTCCTATTGGATTAAGTATATTTTTTATTTCATTTATACCTTGGGTATTTCTAGATTATTCAACGCAGGTAGTATTAGAAGCATTAGAAGAACTGTTCTTTTTTATTAATATTATTGGAGATGTTGATATAATTACATATGTTTTAGTTGGAACTGCGGTAATTGTTATTCCTATATTCCTTATTTCATTTTATCCACGTCATTACAGAATAAGACGGTCATATATTTATGCTATTGATTATGAAAATAATAATCTATATTTATTTCAACATGCTTTAGCATCAAATGAACCAATGCATTTTATTGGTAGGCATTCGAGTATTAATAAGCATCCTTTAGGTAAGATAGTAACTTTAGTACACAATATTAACAATTTAAAAAATACAATAAATACACTTGAAGAAATTGCCGAAGATAATCCTATGAATCGTCCTATAGTTGCTACATGGTATTTTGAGGATTTTAAAATTAAAAAGAAAAACAAAAAAGGCTTATGGCTAATAGCTAATGTTATAAATTTAAATAAAGATAATGATAAAAAGAAAAGAAAGAAATTTTTTATTTCCAGCAAATACAATGATTACGAAGAACTTTGTTCTTTTATCGAAAGCAAGGCGGTGAATAGTTTATGAATACAAAAACAAGTATAAAGGATATAAAAGCAAGTTATTTAAGACTAGCTACTGTTGGATATGTTTTGACTATTATAGTAATTACCGTCTTTTTAACAGTTAGGGGAATAAGCCTTGCTGGAAAATTTCATAATGAATATATGGAACAAGCTCATAAGCGTAGTCAAGCTAGCTTAAAGATACTAGAAAAAATGGGACTTGAACCAAGGATTGATGAGGAGTCAGATGGAATAGAGTTCTTCTTAGGATATCATGATAGTGAAGAATATGAATATGCCCCTTACTATCAAGATATTTTACCTCTTATAAAGCAAAATTACCTACCAGATACAGCTATTAGTTATTCAGAAAAGTTTATTTTGTATGGTACAGATACTAATTTAGGAGGAGTTTCTATCAAGTGTGTGGATATTAATAAAGACGATGGCGAGTATTTTTACAGATTATTAAATCATCTAAATGATGTTTATGGCTGCAAAGTTATAGAAAAAGATTTATTTGATCAAATAATTCAAGAATATATTGAAAAGCAAAGAGATCGAAAGATAGCTTTTGAAGTTGATAAATATGAAGTGATTTATAGAATGGAAGGCTATAAAAATCATGAATTTAGTATTTCCATTAGTAAAAAAATCGATTACTAACGACATGGTACCATATTCATGGTACCTATTATTATTTGGTATTAAGAAGTTTGTCATGTGTTTATTTCTTGATAATTTTAATTATTGCAGGACATATTTCAATAGATATAGAGAATCCAATATAGTTGCTTGGATTTACTTTTGCAAATACTCCTGTTATTATATTTAATAAAAAGATTATTTTAAACATACTCCTAGGGGGGTATACCTGATATATGAAGATAATGATAAGCTTTATAAAAGGTTAAAGCTAATTATAGGAGGTGGAACTTATGAGCAAAAGAATTTTAATTGTTGGGGGTGTAGCAGGAGGAGCTTCTGTTGCTACAAGGGTAAGAAGGTTAGATGAATCAGCAGAAATTATTATCTTTGAAAGAGGGCCAGATGTATCTTTTTCAAATTGTTCACTGCCTTTTTATTTAAGTGGAATTGTAGACAATAGTGAAGCTTTAGTTCTTATGAATCCGCAAAAATTTAAAAAACAATATAATATTGAAGCCAGAACCAATAGCGAAGTCATTAAAATAAAAAGAGCAGAAAAAAAGATTGTCATAAAAAATTTATTAACTGGTGAAGAATATGAAGAAGCTTATGATAAGCTGGTTTTGTCACCAGGAGCCAGACCTGTACGGCCAAAGAGTATTGAAGGTGTTGATGGTTCTAATGTTTTTACTGTAAGGAATGTTATTGACATAAAAAATCTTAAAGATTACATCGATAATCATCATATTCAGGATATTGTGGTGGTTGGTGGCGGCTTTATTGGCGTAGAAGTAGCAGAAAATTTACGTTTAGCAGGAAAAAATGTAAGTTTAATTGAAGCTCAGGGTCAAATTTTATGTCCATTTGATTACGATATGGTACAAATTCTCCAAAAAGAAATGCTGGATAAAGGGGTCAATCTCATATTAAATGATGGGGTAAAAAGAATTAACGAAGCTTTTGTAGAATTACAGTCTGGCAAAATTATAAAGGCTAAGGCCGTTGTATTGGCTATTGGAGTTACACCAGAAGTTTCTCTGGCAAAAGAAGCCGGCCTTGAAATTGGCGAAACAGGAGCTATTAAGGTTGACCACAATTATTTAACCAGTGATAAAGACATCTATGCGGTAGGAGACGCTATCGAAGTTTACCACCGCTTAACCCATAAGAAAACCAGGCTGCCTCTTGCAGGTCCCGCACAAAGGCAGGCCAGAGCAGCAGCAGATCATATCTATAATATTCCCCATAGAAATAATGGGGTTATAGGAACTTCTATTGTACGGGTTTTTGATTTAGGAGCAGCGGTAACAGGACTAAATGAAAAAACAGCTAAAGAGGCAGGTATCTCTTATGATTTTGTCTATGTGATTCCTAAAGATAAGGTAGGTTTGATGCCGGACAGTTATCCTATTCATTTTAAATTAATTTACGAATATCCAACGGGTAAAATCCTGGGGGCACAGGCCATTGGTAAAGGTAATGTCGATAAAAGGATTGACGTCATCGCCACATTAATTTTAATGGGAGGTACTTTGGAAGATTTAAAAGAATTAGAATTATCCTATGCTCCTTTATATGGAACAGCCAGAGATGTGGTTAACCAGGCAGCCTTAGTTGGACTGAATTTGTTAAATGGTTATTTTAAACAGGTGCCTGTAAGCAAGGTAAGAGAATTAGTAGAAACTGGTGCTTTTATTGTGGATGTAAGAGAAAGAACAGAGTATGAAAGGGGTCATTTGATTAATGCAGTTAATATTCCTATATCTGAATTAAGAGACAGAATAGATGAAGTCCCTAAAGATAGGCCTGTTTATATTCACTGCCGTTCAGCTCAAAGGAGTTATAATGCTGTGATGTTATTGCAAAACTTAGGTTATGAAAATGTATATAATATTTCTGGCTCTTATTTAGGCATTTGTTATTATGAATATTTTCAGGATCAAGTAACAGGCAGAGAAAAAATTGTTACGGAATATAATTTTTCATGATTTAATTTATATCCTTTTTATGTCATGTGATAATAAAGATTCTTTTGTTATAAGTCCTTCAACGGTAATATTTATGCCGGAGGAGGACTTTTTTTTAAAGACAATTTAAATAAATCTTTATAATCTATTTAAATAAATCAGATGATTAATTATTGACAAAATAATTAAACGGTGTTACTCTGTGACTATAATTATAATTTTAGTCATAGAGTAGGTGATAAAATGGGTTCTGCGTTTACAGAAGAAGAGAAAAAAATAATCAGAGAACAGCTCAAAAAAGCTGCAAGGGAGTACATGATACAATATGGTATTAAGAAAACAACCGTAGATGACCTGGTGCAAAAGGTTGGAATATCAAAAGGCGCTTTTTATAAATTTTATGGCTCAAAAGAATTATTATTTTTTGAAGTCATAGAGGATTTTCACGAAGAATTTTATGCTGTGGCTCTGAAAGTCCTGAAAGAAAGAACAGATCTGGATCTGAAAGACAGAGTAGAACTGGCTATTTGGGAAAGTATCAGATATATTCAGGAAGCACCAATTATGTTTCATGTAAAGGACGAAATGCCATATCTTTTAAGAAAGGTGCCTGAAGAAATACTTACAGAGCATGAAGAGGCAAATCATCAATATGTTGAGGAAATTATTAAAGCTTTTGGCATAAAAATCGCTGTCCCGGAGGAATTTATAAAAGCTTTCATGAATGTTCTCGAAATCCTTTTTATTCATCAAAGCAGCATTGGGGAAAAATATTTTCATGAAATTTTAAAGCTGTTTATTAAAGCTTTTGTTAATAAAGTGCTTGAATAGAAAGGTGGGTGAAAAAAGATTTGTTTTTAGCAGTTGATTCCCTGACAAAAGAATATATCAGTGGGGAAAGTAAATTTCTTGCTTTAGATAATGTTTCTTTTTCAGTCAGCAAGGGAGAAATTGCTGTAATATTAGGTCCTTCTGGTTCTGGTAAGTCGACTTTAATGAATATTATAGGAGGCTTAGAGCGGGCTACATCTGGCAGTGTACAAATTGATGGCAAAGAGATTATAAGCTTAAACAGTAAAGAATTGGCGCTTTATCGCAGAAATTATGTCGGTTTTGTTTTTCAATTTTATAATTTGATTCCTAATTTAACAGTCAGGGAAAATATAGAGGTCTGTGCTCATTTGGGTACAGACCCTTTAGACATAGACTTTCTTATTGAAAAAGTAGGTCTTAATAATCATATGCATAAGTATCCTTCCCAGCTTTCAGGAGGACAGCAGCAAAGAGTGGCGATAGCCAGGGCTTTAATTAAGAATCCAAAGCTTCTTTTATGCGATGAACCAACAGGAGCTTTAGATTCAAAGACATCCAGGGAAGTTTTAGAGCTTTTTGAGGAAATATTCAGCTAACCGCTTTTATGACAGCCATCATGTTGAAGATGGTCAGTTTAAGATACTGGGAAAACTAACCAAAAAACAAAAATTATCGATGGAAAAACGGTATAACCTGCTAATTGAAGAGGTCAAGTATATTGATTTTAACTTTAATAAAGCGGAAAAAAGCAAAGAAGAAAAAGTCCTTAGAATTTTTTCTGCCAGCAGAGAGATTAATCAGTTGGCTATTGTAGAGGGTAAGCCTGTCACAAGTAAAGATGAAATTGTAATGGACCCCAAATTTGCTAAAGAAAATAATTATCAAATTGGAGACAGCATTAGCATAAGGGATAGCCATTTTAAAATAGTTGGTTATGGAATTACGCCAGATTATGTTTATGTGCTTAAGAATACAAGCGATTTTTTAACTTCTCCCCAAACTTTTGGTGTAGCTTATTTAAATGAAGAAGGCTTTGAGCGGATAAAAACAAATGAAAGCAAAAGTACACTCTATAGCTATAAAAAAATGGGGAATTCTATAGAACCATTAAAAAAATATTTAAGAGACCATACCATATTATTAGATTTTCTTGAAAAAAAAGAGAACAGCAGGATAGAGACTATTTTTGATGATTCAGAGGGACCAAAACAAATGGCTCTGGTGATAGGACTTCTTCTAGTGGTTATTGTAGCATTTATTATTTCCATTTCAATTCAAAATACCATCCAGGAAGAAAGTCAGACAATTGGCATTCTCTATGCCCAGGGGATTAATAAGAGGGAAATGATAAAGCATTATATGATTCTTCCTGTTTTATTGGTTTTAATTGGGACATTTATAGGATACGGTGGCGGGGTCTTACTATCTGAACCAATTATTATTCTTCAACGGACAGAATATACAGTGCCGGATGTTATCGTAAAAGATTCTTTCTATTTGATATTCATTGGAATTATTCTTCCGATAACTCTTGCTGTAGCAATTACTTATTTTTATCTGTCTAAAACCCTGGATAAAACCCCACTTTCCTTACTTCGGGGAGAGTATTCGAATAAAAAGGTATCGAAATTAGAAAGAATATGTACTTTTAATAGTCTTCATTTTTTCCCCAGATTCAGACTTAAAGGGATGATAAGAGAACGAAGGAGTATGCTCGCATTATTAATTGGCGTTTTATTAGCTGTGACTGTCTTAATGGCATCGGCTTATATAAGAGATTCTTGTATTGTATTTGTAGAGGAGCTTATAGACAAGGTGCCTTTTAATTATATTTATACTTTTAATGACCCGGGGGATCTTCATAAATATAGTAAGCAAGGGGAACTGACAACTATTAAGCCAATAAAAGTCATTATCAATCAGGAAAAAAAGAATTTTACAATTCAAGGAATAAAGCCTGATAGTAAGTTTTTTAAATCGGAGTTTTTAAAAGATTTAAAAGAAAATGAAGTTCTTATTAGTTCTTCAATACTAACAAAATTTAATCTGGAACTGGGTGACAGACTTCTTTTATTTGATGATATTGAAAACAAATATTATGAAGTTGTTATTAAAGATACTTCAGAATACGATTATGGTCAGTATTTGTATACGAACATTTATATCTTTAATAAAATATTCAATATCCGTAAAGACAGTTATAATGCTTTAATGACTTATGAGCCTTTAGATATAGCTGAAGAAAAAATCAATTCTGTAACCGTTAAAAATGATATGATTAAAGGTATTGGTAATCTTTTAGGCATGATTAATGTCATGTCAGGCATTATGCTTGTTGCTGCAGTTTGCATTTTGATTACGATTATCTATTTGCTCATGAACATGGTGATTAACAAATCTAAAACAAATATTTCCATGGTAAAAATATTTGGCTACTCCCAAAATGAAATTAGTCAAATGTATATGAGGGGAACTTATCTTTTTTTACTTTTAGCTTTTTTTGGAGGAAGGCCTTTGGGCTATATCATTACTAAAAACCTCTATGATGGTATTTTGGCGGATATGCAGCAGTATGTTATGGTCCGGATTAAAAATCTCTCTCTTTTCAGTAGTTTTATCATTATGTCTTTGGCTTATTTCATAACTTGCCATTTCTTAAGAAAAAATTTAGATAAAGTTGCCCTTACAGAAGCTTTAAAAAACAGGGAATAGCTGGGCAGAAAGAGGTGAAAGTGTGAAAAGAAAACATAAGTTTTTATGGTTGATTTTTTTAATCTTTTCGTTATCTGCTTGTGGTCAAAATGTAAATACAAATTCAGAAAATGAAAGTTTGTTGACTCAAGAAGAATATCTAAATGTCTATGGAGATGTAAAGGTAGATAGAAGTCAGGAATTTGTCATCGATTTTCCTGCTAAAATCGAAACCATTTTTATTAATGATGGCGATCTGGTGAAAAAAGGCGACAAATTGATTGCACTGGATTTAAAAGATTATTTGCTTGAAATACAATTAAAAGAAAATGAAGTCCAAATCTTAGAAAGTCAGCTAAAAAAGCTGAGTGAAAATAGCAATCCACTTATGCCAGATATCTCCCGCATTCAAAATGAGTTACGTATTAAGGAAAATTATCTTTTAACAGGAGAAGATCCTGATTTGATACCGCTTAAAAATCGTTTAGAAATTATAGAAAAAGCTATTGCAATTTCTCAGCAGGAATACGAAGCCAATCAGGAATTATTTGAAATGGGGGCAATTACTGAAAAAGAATTAAAACAAAGCGAACAAATCTATAAAAGCAATCTTAAAGACAAAGAGGATACATTAATGGCCATTGAAAAAGTAAAAAGCAACAGGAGGATTGAAATTGATGGCCTTAAAATACAATTAGAAAGTATTTCAAGACAGGCAGCTAATACGGATAAACAAAAATTGTATGAAACAGAGGAATTAAGTATAAGAATTGAATCAGCAAAATTACAGGTTAATGCCATGAAAAGTAAGTTAAATAGAGCTTTTATACAAGACAATTATATTGTTGCTCCAGAGGACAATTTAATTATATATGACATTTATTGTAAAGAGGGAAGCAGGATAGGACCAGAGCAGGCCTTATTAAAAGCCATGTATCAGGATACCATGATGGTTATTGCAGATATTCCTGAGGAATCCATCAGCTTAGTTTCTGCCGGGGCGGAAGCCATTATTGTTCCTCCGTACGAAAATGGCGAGGAAATTACTGGCCGAATTAGAACAATATCTAACAGAGCAGTAGAAAAAGATGGTGATATTTATCTAGAGGCAATAATTGATATTGAAAAGGGTAAAGAATTATTAAAGCCTGGTATGACAGTAGATATAAAAATTCCTGCCAATATAGATTAACTCTATTTAGACAGCTACCACAAAATAGTAGAAAATCAAATCTTAATATTAAATTAATTAAAATTAGTTAAAATTATATTAATTTTACTGGCTCCGCGTTACAATAATACTGTTATAAAACTGAATAAAGATCTCAAGAAGATTAAGTTTGGGGGTTTTATGGCTTTTGTTTATGGAATACTTGCTTTTATACTTTTGTTTGGGTCCAGGATTAAAACAAAAAAGGGAAGCTGGCATGAAGATTTTCTTTCCCTGGAAAGTACAAAGGCCATTCAGGGCTTTTGCGCCATGACGATTATTCTGCATCATCTTTCCCAAAGGCTTACGGAGCAAAGGCTTCTTTTCCCATTTAGCCAAATTGGCGTATTACTCGTAGGTGTTTTCTTTTTTTTCATCAGGTTTTGGTCTGATTAGAAGCTGGCGTACAAAGGAAAATTACTTAAACAGCTTTTTGAAAAAGAGACTTCTTGTAGTTCTTGTTTCTTTTTATGTTACGACCATTATTTATTTGCTTATTATATTGGTGGTGCAAGGTTTAGTTTATCTGGCTTGCTCTTAAGGCTTAGCGGGCTTATCTTAGCCAATTCTCATGCATGGTATATTATTGCGATTGTCATTTTTTATATAGCATTTTATTTAATCTTTAAGTATATAAAAAATGAAAAGGCAGCTTTTACACTAATGGGTATTTTTATTTTTTGTTATATTACGGTTAGCCTGTTACTTGGGCACAGTCAGGAAAATCTCTGGCTTCATGGTGAATGGTGGTTTAATACCTGCCCTCTTTTATTTGTAGGCATGCTGGTTGCAAGATTTGAAGATATAATTGTAAATTTTGTTAAGAAGAAATATAGTATTATTTTGATTGTTTTTATACTTTTATTTGTTTTATTTTTTGCGGCATCACTATATACACTTTCAAAATATTCTTATTGGGCAGAGTTAAAGGGAGGTTCAGGAATTCCAGAACGCTGGATATGCCTGGCATTTCAAGTTCCTGCGATTGTATTTTTTGTTTTTACTGTATTTACCCTGGGCTTAAAGCTAAAATGTTCCGGACCAGTTCTAAAATTTTTAGGTACGATGACCTTGGAATTGTATTTAATTCATAATTTACTTATTGGATTGTTTGTAGATTTTATTCCGATTAAAAGTGATATTTTATATGTTTATCTGGTTCTTTTATTTTCCATACTGACTGCTTATTCAGTTAAAAAGCTCGACGATTTCCTGATAAAAATATTGAATAAAAAGTTTAGAGGAGTTCAACATGAAAAGGTGCCATTCAATTGATACAATGAGAGCAGTTGCTGCTTTTGCGGGATATTATACGGTTAAAAAAATTATTTTGTCAAAAGTAATAAAGTAAAACAGGCAGCTTTTGTTAAACGAAAGGCTGCTTTTATATTTCTTTTGCTATAGGAAAACCTTATAACTAATTATATAAAAAGACTTATTTACAATAACAAGATTGAATGTTAATATAAACATATCAGATAAAACAGATAGGAATACTGCAAGAATAATTGAGATAAATATAAAAAAATGGAGGTATGATGATGAGTAAGAAAAAATATGCGGATAGGAAATTTAGATTTGAAACCTTACAATTACATGTTGGACAGGAGCAGCCCGATCCTGCTACAGACGCCAGAGCAGTCCCCATTTACCAGACAACTTCTTATGTATTTAAAAACTGTGCCCATGCGGAAGCAAGATTTAGCCTTCAGGATGTAGGAAACATATATTCAAGACTGACTAATCCAACAGTGGATGTATTTGAAAAAAGAATTGCAGCCCTTGAAGGAGGAATTGCTGCGTTAGCGGTTGCTTCAGGAGCAGCAGCTATAACCTATACATTTTTAAATTTAGCTCAGGCTGGAGACCACATTGTATCGGCTAAAAATATTTATGGCGGAACCTACAATTTATTAGCTCATACCCTTCCGAGTTATGGAATTACTACAAGCTTCGTAGATCCCTTTAATTACAAAGAAATAGAAGAGGCAATAAAGGAAAATACAAAGGCTATATTTGTTGAAACCCTGGGAAATCCAAATTCGGATGTAGTTGATATCGAAAAGATTGCTGCGATTGCCCATAACTATAAAATTCCTCTGGTTGTTGACAATACTTTTGCCACCCCTTATCTGATAAGACCCATTGAATATGGAGCAGACATTGTTATCCATTCAGCAACGAAGTTTATTGGTGGTCATGGAACAACCCTTGGAGGCGTTATTATTGACAGTGGTAAGTTTGATTGGGAAGGAAGTGGCAAGTTCCCCTCCCTGACAGAACCTAATCCAAGTTATCATGGAATTAGTTTTACAAAAGCAGTAGGAGCTGCAGCTTTTGTTACAAAAATAAGAGCAATCCTGCTTAGAGATACAGGAGCAACCCTGGCACCATTCAATGCATTCTTATTATTACAGGGTCTTGAAACCCTGTCACTTAGGGTAGAAAGACATGTAGAAAATGCTTTAAAAGTGGTAGATTATTTAAAGAATCATCCTCAGGTGGAAAGGGTAAATCATCCTTCTGTATCTCAGGATCCACAGCAGTCAGAACTTTATAAGAAGTATTTACCTGACGGAGGAGGAACCATTTTCACTTTTGAAATAAAAGGCGATGAGCAAAAAGCAAAAGACTTTATTGATAATCTTGAATTATTCTCCTTGCTTGCCAATGTAGCGGATGTAAAATCCCTTGTCATTCACCCCGCATCAACCACCCATTCACAATTAACTAAAGAAGAACTTTTAGACCAGGGCATTAAACCAAATACAATAAGACTTTCTATTGGTACAGAACATATAGATGACATCATTGAAGATTTAGAAGAGGCTTTTAAAGCAATAGCTGAATAAGCGGATTATTTTAAGAGAGGGAAAGTATATTCCTCTCTTTTATGCATTTATTAAAATAAGTTATAAATAAATCATATTGGCAGTAGTTTAAACTGTCAGCAGGAGGGATATAATGACTCTACAACAGATAAAATATGTCGTAACCGTTGCAGAAACCAATTCGATGAATGAAGCGGCCAAAAGGCTTTTTATATCACAACCGACTCTTTCCAGTGCGATTAAAGATTTGGAAGCTGAAATTAATATCAATATATTTACCCGTACTAATAAAGGGGTCATCCTTACAGCCGAAGGAGAGGATTTTTTAGGCTATGCCCGTCAGGTCCTGGCACAGATGGAATTGCTTGAAGAAAAATATATTGAAGGAAAAAAGATAAAAAAGAAGTTTGGCGTTTCTACACAACACTATTCCTTTGCTGTAAAGGCTTTTGTAGAAATGGTAAAAGAATTTGATATGAATGAATATGAATTTGCTATCCGCGAAACACGGACAGCAGATGTTATTTCAGATGTCAGAAATGGAAAAAGTGAAATAGGAATTCTATATATTAATGATTTTAATGAAAAGGTGATCAATAAATTATTAAAAGAAAACCAACTGGAATTTCATGACTTAATTCAATGCAAAGGCTATGTCTATTTATGGGAAGGGCACCCTTTAGCCAGAAAAGACAAAATAAGCATGGAAGAGCTTTCAGATTATCCTTGTCTTTCTTTTGAGCAGGGGGATAATAATTCTTTTTATTTTGCAGAGGAAATTCTTAGTACTTATGATTATAAGAAAACCATTAAGGCTTGTGACAGAGCAACGATGCTCAATTTAATGGTTGGCTTAAACGCCTATACCTTATGTTCGGGTATTATATGTGAAGAATTAAATGGCAGTGATTATTGCGCCATCCCGTTGGATATAGATGTTAATATGAATATAGGATATATTACGAGAAATCAGGGGGTCGTTAGCCATATCGGCATGAGATATATTGAAAAACTTAAAGATTACATTGATTATTATGTTAAAACAACTGTTTGATACTGCAAAAAGGGATTGATATTTATTTTGTTCTAAAGAAATTAATATTTTAATAAATTATAAAGAAAGAGACTTGTTATATACTTCTTTAAAAAAGTTGAATTATTTTATTATTACTAAATAATAAAGGAGAAAGAAAAATGAGCAGTAAAAAAAGGATATCTTTTGTTATGGTTATTACTATTATACTTTTTATGTTTCCTTCAGTATTATCAGCTGAAATGACAGATTTGGCAGAAGAAGCTGCATCCATAGAAATAGAAATGAGTGAAGTATATAAAGAAATTGTAGAGGACAACAAAAATGCTGAAGAGACGGATAAAAATGCAGCCAAAGAATTTGTTGTAAATTATTCTGTTAAAAATGGTATCATTTCAACCAGTATTGCAAGTGGGCAAAAGGTGCCTGCTGGTACGGTACTTACTTTTTATGTATGGCCTGATGAAGGATATGTTTTTGATTATTGGTTAGTAAAAGATGAAGAGGGAAAGGTTTTATCTAAGGTAAAGACAGGAACATTGAAATATGAAATAAAAGCTGACATCATAATTGAAGCTGTTCTTTTTGAAGGCAGTGCTGTAAATCCAACGGTCAGCTATGCCAGAAAAGCTATTGAAAATCTTAATTATACATGGCCCTATGGAAAAACAATGGGTGAGGTTTATAAAGAAATCACTGCAAAAGTCAATAATTTGAAAGAAATACTTAATTTAGATTCTAAAAGAATAAACATATCCGTTGTTGAAATATATGGAGCCGGACGTATTGAAATACAAATCTCTTCTCAAGTGGAAAAAAAGAAAGAAGTCGTAATCATTGATTCTCCTGAAGTAATACGCTTAAAAGAAATTCTTTCAGAAATTGATGCTTTAAATCTAACTTGGGATACGGACAAAACAACGACAATAATGAACTTAAAAAACAACGAAGAACTTCAGGCAATCATAGAAAAATATAAAGAGCAGGGAATTAATATTGAAATTCACCATGATCCTTTGAAAGTTTTCTTGGTTGCAAAAAATGATAGTAATTTTGTTAAAACCGGATACTATATGGCTAGAAGTATAAAAAGTCCGGAATATGAAGTGTTTAACGATGCTATGCAAGAGTTTTACAATAAAAATTTCTTTTGGTCAGAAGACTTGACTATCGAAGAAATGAGGGAGAAGATAAGGGAAGAATCAAAGGATATAGTTATAAATGCCAATAAATGACTAAGAAAAATTAATACCAGCTATCGTATTTCTAATGTATTTGATGAAACGTATTACAAAGATGATAATCGTACAGGGATAGTAACGACTTTACGACCTGGTTTAGAATTAAGGATTTCTCCAAATGAAAGATATAGCTCATTTTTTTACTTGATAAATCCAAAAGCTGAAGAGTTGATAAATGCGTATGAAAATGCGGATAATTAAAATCCGCATTTATTTTTATAGCTATTTTTACAGATTAGTCTTATAATAACAATAGTATAAAAAAAGGGGATAGTATGATGTTAATCGAAGGGAAACACAATACGGCAAAGGTTTTTACCGATATTATTGAAGAAAGTGCAATTCAACAGATAAAACTTTTATGTGATCAGGAATTTACGAAGGGTTCAAAAATCAGAATCATGCCTGATGTTCATACAGGGGCAGGTTGTACCATAGGGACAACGATGACCATAAAAGACTGTATTGTACCCAATTTAGTAGGTGTTGATATTGGTTGTGGCATGGAAGTGGTAAAAATTAAGAATTCCTATATAGAATTAGAAAAACTGGACAAATTGATTCATTCCAAAATTCCTGCTGGTTTTAATATCAGAAAGACACCTCACAAATATGCTGACAGTATAGATTTAGAAAAACTAAGGTGTAAGGATGAAGGGAAAATTAATCTTGACAGAGCCATTAAATCTATTGGGACACTTGGAGGAGGTAATCATTTCATTGAAGCTGGGAAAGATGAAGCAGGGCAGATCTATATTGTCATTCATTCAGGTTCAAGACATTTGGGCAATGAGGTTGCAAAATTCTATCAGGACCAGGCATATAAATCATTAAATAAAAATACCAGTGCCGATATTGAAAGATTAATCGCAGAATATAAAGCGGCAGGCAGGCAAAAAGAAATCCAGTCAGCTATAGCAGCTTTAAGAGCACAAGTTCTGACGGATATCCCAAAATCTCTGGCATATGTTTCAGGGCAATTGATGGAGGATTATCTGCATGATATGGAATTAGTTCAGAGGTTTGCTTATCTTAATCGGAAAGCTATGATGGAAGAAATCATAAAAGGAATGAAACTAAAGATTGAAGACCAATTTACAACCATTCATAATTATATTGATACGACCAATATGATTCTCAGAAAAGGTGCTGTTTCAGCCCAAAAAGGCGAAAAGCTGCTTATTCCGATAAATATGAGAGACGGTTCATTAATCTGTATCGGGAAAGGCAACGAAGATTGGAATTATTCAGCTCCACATGGTGCAGGCAGATTAATGTCCAGAAATGTTGCCAAAAATTCTTTTACGGTTTCAGAATTTAAGAAAGAAATGAAGGGGATTTATACGACTACAATTAATAAAGATACTTTGGATGAATGTCCCATGGCCTATAAAAGAATGGAGGATATCGTAAACAATATCCAGGATACTGTAGAAATTGTTAACCGGATAAAACCTATTTATAATTTTAAAGCAGCAGAATAAGGATTCAAAGGAGCTTTTTTATGATTCAATATACCATAAGACCCATTAAAGCATCGGAAATTGATTTGTTACAGGACTTTCTCTATGAAGCAATTTTTCAAAAGGACGGAGAAGCTTTATTACCCAAATCTATTATTCATCAACCAGAAATAAAGATTTATATAGAGGACTTTGGCAGACCTCATGATTTATGCCTGGTTGCTGAACTTGACCAAAAAGTGGCAGGTGCAGTTTGGACCAGGGTATTTAGCAACAAGGCTAAAAGTTATGCCTATATAGATGAGAGGACACCTGAATTGGCCATTTCCTTATATAAGGAATATCGCGGTCAGGGAATAGGAACAGCATTGATGAAGAAAATGTTAGAATTGCTCAGGGAAAAGGGTTATAAACAAGTGTCTTTATCTGTGCAAAAAGATAATTATGCATTTAAGATGTATAAAAATTTGGGTTTTGAAATCATTAAAGACTTAGAGAAAGAGTGCATTATGATTTATCATTTAATGGAATGATGAATGCTTAATTTCTCTTTTATTGCTATAAAAGCATCCGGCTGTAAATTTTTAGATGGCTGGATGTTTTTATTTTTCTAAAAAAGGAGTTGGTCAATCTTTTAAGTATTTTTTGTAAAAATATTAGAATATTTTAGTATTTAAATTATTAAAAATACTTGAAACAATTTTAAATGTATTATATAATACTTGAAATTTCTATTATACTTTGGGAGGAAAAGAAATGAAAAGAAAAAAAATATTAGCTTATTAGTTTTATTTTCTATCTTTCTTTTAGTAGTTCCTGTTACCGCCATAGCGCAGAAACAAACCTTAGAATCTGATGAAAACATGGCTGAATTATATCAGGTAAATTATTCAGCAGAAAATGGTACCATTACGGCAAATATTAAAAATGATGAAAAAGTACCGGAAGGCACGGAGGTTACTTTTACTGCACAGGCAAATGAAGGTTATACATTTGACTATTGGGCAGTAAAAAATGAAAATGACGAACTCATATCTAAAAGTACAGAAATGCCTTTTATGATCATTGTAAATGAAAATATAAAAGTTGAAGCGGTTATATTTGAAGGGAATGCAGAAAATCCAACGGTTGATTATGTGAGAAAAGAAGTTGAAAATTTCAAAGATAATTATATTTGGTCATATGGAAAAACAGTCGATCAGGCTTATGCAGAAATTAATGTGAAGATTGATGAATTAAAAGAGAAACTTAAGCTTGATAGTAAAGAGATATTTGTAACTACTGTAAAGCATAATAATAATGGATATGTGGAAGTACATATAGTTTCGGCAATCGAAGGAAAGAACGAACGAGTAAGGATTTATTCTTCTGAATGTTTAAAAGCCATCGAAGCAATTAATGCAATAAATGCATTGAAACTTACCTGGGATACAGATATGAGTACTACAATAAAAAATTATGAAAACAATGAGGAACTGCAAAATATCGTTAAAAAATATAAAGATGAAGGTCTTGATATTATATTAGTCCATGATGAATTAACAATTTACTATGTAGTGAAAAATGACAGTAAGTACGTAAAGACTGGCAGATATATAACAAATGCTGTAGGAGGACCAGAATATGAACTGTTTAAAAAGACTTTACAAGAAGAAATGATGGCAAAGGATTTAATCTGGACTCCGGATTTGACAGTTGATGAATTGAAAAAGAAAATTAGAAATGAAACGAAAGATATTATTTTAAATGCTAATAAGCAGTTAAGAGAAATGAATTCAAAATATCATTTTCAACTTGATTTCCGGGTAAATTATTATAATAATACACAGATAGTTGAAACATTGTATGCTGGTGTAAAGATAGAGAATTCAGCTGATCAGAGAGCTCAGTATATACCTATAGCAAATCCTAAATTGAATGAGCTTATTGTGGAAGGTAAAAACGCGGATTAATTCATCTGCGTTTTTTGTTTTGTTTTATTATTTTAGTAAATGTAACAATATCTAGTGAAATGAATAAATTATAGTAGACGTTAAAAAGAGGAGGTGCTTGTGTGGCTTATTCTGACAGGGAATTATTAGCAAGAATTATAAAATGTGAAGCTGGAGGAGAAGGAGAAAACGGCATGAAAGCGGTGGCGACAGTTGTTATGAATAGAGTAAGAGTCCCTTTTGGAGAATATCATAGAGTATGTCAGGGAGATATAAGAAAAGTCATTTATCAGGAAGGTCAATTTGACTGTGTAAGGTCAGAAATTAGAGGACAGCTCAATCCCCAAACGATTTGGGCAAATCCACCAGAACAAATTCATTATGATATTGCTGACTGGGCATTATCCGGCAACCGTCTTTTTACCGTTGGCTATTCATTATGGTATTTCAATCCTTTTCAGCCAGATTGTCCATATATTTTCCCAAGGAATGGTACAGGAAGTTTTCAGGTAAGGGTTGGAGATCATTGCTTTTATAATCCAACTGAGCTTTATGCTCAAACATAATCGAAAAATTTAAATATAAAGCTAGGAGGCAATGATATGAATTATAAATTCAAAAGGACTTGTGGGCCGGGACCAGGTTACAAAAAATTGTATCCAGCTTATAATATCATCCAAAAAAAATCTGTACCAGCAGCAGACAGAGAAAGTCCTGCACCGGTAGATTTTGAGATGGAACCAGGATCACCTGTACAACAAGATATTAATTATACTCAAGGTTATTTAAGACAGCAGATAGGGAAGTATGTAAAAGTAGAGTTTCTAATTGGCACCAATATGCTGGTAGACAGGGAAGGGACTTTAGTAGATGTCGGGATCAGTTATATTATTCTGAGAGAGCCGGAAACCGATGACCTGGTGTTAGCAGATATTTATTCCATAAAATTTGTAAGAATTTATTATTAACGCATGAGTATTTAAAATGATACATCTTTAATGCTTAAATTAAAAAGATTTCTAGCTTTTGCTAGAAATCTTTTCATTTGTTAATTAGTTTTTTGCCTGCATATTTCTTTTGCTTCCCAAAAGAGTTTTGAGATATCTTTGAAGAGAGCTTCTTTATCTTCTTCAGGAATCTCTTCATCCATGAAAAAGAGTTGGATTTGTTCTATAAAGGTTTGGTACTGATTTTTATCCTTTATAGAAAGAGGAGATATTACAAGCTGTTCTCTTGTGATGTATGGGTTTCTTACGTCACTTTTTCCCATGATGTAATCGATTGAAACATTAAAGAATTCTGCAAATAAATTAATGTTATTAGCGTTAGGAAGTCTTCGGTTACTTTCGTAGTGAGAAATAGAAGCTTTTCCAGTATTAAATTCCCTGGCCAGTTCTTCCTGAGTCATTCCTCTTTCTATCCGTAATTCCCTTAAACGATCACCAAATTGTTTACCCATATACACATCACCCATTTTATTATATCAATGAATGTTACAAAAATAAATACCAATTTCTTAAATGTATATTATATTTTGTAAATACACTATATTAAACTCCATAAATACAAATAAGAAACAATTTGGGATAATACAAATTATAGTAATTTATATAAAATTTATTATAAGATGTATATTTAGTCAGGGAATGCGTTAATATATATAAAACACACTTAGAAGATTTAAGAAAATTTAATGATGGAGGTATTATTATGGCTGATGCAAGTTTAAACAAAATCTTTAATTTTTATCAGGAAGTTCCTCTTTCTTCAAGTCTTGAGCCGTTTATTTCTAAAAATGAAAGGGTTCATTTTGCAGTAAAAACCATCAGAGATGTGGCAGTATTTACTGATAAACGGATCCTGATAGCAGATAAACAAGGTTTGACAGGCAAGAAAATTGAATACTATTCGATTCCTTATAAAAGTATCGTTACATATTCTATAGAAACAGCAGGAACTTTTGATTTAGATTCTGAGATAAAATTAGTTTTGTCAGGAGGCATTAGTATTGAATTAAAATTTTATAAGGATAAAAATATGAGTAATCTTTTATTAAAAGTTTATCAAATTATTAATGACTATATCATTCAATAAGTTTAAATTAATTTTATAAAAAATTTGACAGACACTAATATATCCTTATATTAGTGTTTTTATTTAATCATGATTTAAAAATAAGATTGAAATTTGTCGTAGCCTTAGAAATTCTTTAAATAGGGCAGCTAAAGGAAGATTTTTAAAGATAAAATTGTAATAACAGGCTGACGGAAATATTGAAAAAAGATTGTTATAATGTTATCATGTATTGGGAAAAAGCTAAAGAAATCTATTTACTAATTGTGTTTCTATGTTATAATATGTGTATACAATATACTGATATTATTGTATTTAAATAATTATATTATTCTAGGGGGTAAAATGATGTCAAAAGTGATGAAGACAATGGATGGAAATATGGCAGCTGCGCATGTTTCCTATGCATTTACCGAAGTAGCTGGTATTTTCCCAATCACACCATCTTCACCTATGGCTGAATATGTTGATGAATGGGCAGCAAACGGTAAGAAAAATATTTTTGGTCAGGCACCTAAAGTAATTGAGATGCAATCAGAAGGCGGAGCAGCTGGTACCTTTCATGGTTCTTTAGCAGCAGGTGCATTAACAACTACTTATACAGCTTCTCAGGGATTATTGCTGATGATTCCTAATATGTATAAGGTTGCAGGAGAACTTTTACCTGGCGTTATTCATGTTTCAGCCCGTGCTGTTGCAAGCCATGCGCTTTCCATTTTTGGAGATCATTCAGACGTTATGGCATGCCGTCAAACGGGTTTTGCAATGTTAGCGTCAACAAACGTACAAGAAGTTATTGATTTAGGCTCAGTAGCACACCTTAGTGCGATTAAAGGAAGAGTACCTTTCCTTCATTTCTTCGATGGATTCAGAACATCTCATGAAATACAAAAAGTTGAATTAATAGACTATGAAGACTACAAAAAATTAATTGATATGGATGCTGTAAAAGCATTCAGAAAGAATGCTTTAAATCCTGAACGTCCTGTACTTAGAGGAACAGCACAAAATCCAGATATCTTCTTCCAGGCAAGAGAAGCATGCAATCCTTTCTATGATGCGCTTCCTGCTGTTGTAGAAGAATATATGAATGAAATCAACAAAATTACAGGAAGAAATTATGGATTATTTAATTATTATGGAGCAGATGATGCTGACAGAGTAATTATTGCAATGGGTTCTGTAGTAGACACTATTGAAGAAACTGTAGATTACTTGAACAGCAAGGGAGAAAAGGTGGGTCTTGTAAAGGTACGTTTATACAGACCTTTCTCAATTGAACATTTCTTAAAGGTAGTACCTAAGACAGTGAAGAAGATTGCTGTATTAGACAGAACAAAAGAACCAGGTGCAATTGGAGAACCATTATATCTTGATGTATGTACAGCATTTATGGGTCAATCCAGTCAACCGGTTATCGTTGGTGGCCGTTACGGCTTAGGTTCAAAAGATACTACACCTGCTCAAATTGTGGCAGTATTTGAAAACCTTAAGCAGGATGAACCTAAAAACAACTTTACTATTGGTATTGTTGATGATGTTACCCATAAATCTCTTCCAACTGGTGAAGAATTAGACATTACAGGAGAAGGAACAATTAGCTGCAAGTTCTGGGGACTTGGCTCTGACGGAACTGTAGGTGCGAATAAAAACTCCATTAAGATTATTGGAGATCATACAGATATGTATGTACAGGCTTATTTCTCCTATGACTCCAAGAAGTCTGGTGGTGTAACGATTTCTCACCTCCGTTTTGGTAAAAAACCAATCCGCTCCACATATTTAATTAAGAAGGCAGATTTTGTTGCATGCCATAATCCTTCTTATGTAGATAAATATGATATGGTATCTGACTTAAAAACAGGCGGCACATTCCTTTTAAACTGTGACTGGACTGTAGAAGAATTAGAAGAAAAATTACCTGCAAAAATGAAAAAGATTCTTGCAGAAAGAAAAGCTAAATTCTATATCATTGACGGGGTTTCCATTGCAAAGGAAATTGGCCTAGGAAACCGTGTAAATACTGTATTACAGGCAGCATTCTTTAAATTAGCGAATATTATTCCAATTGAAGACGCAGTAAAATACATGAAAGATGCTATTGTAGCTTCTTATGGTAAAAAAGGTGAAAAAGTTGTTAATATGAACTTTGCTGCTGTAGACAGAGGTGTAGTAGATATTGTAGAAGTTAAGGTTCCTGCTCACTGGACAGATCTTTCCGTAGAAGAAGAAGCAGCGGCTACAAAAGATGTACCAGAGTTTGTTGCTAAGATTATGGAACCTATGAACAGACAAGAAGGAGACAATCTCCCAGTTAGCGCATTTGTTGGCAGAGAAGATGGAACCTTCCCACAAGGTACTTCAAAATACGAAAAGAGAGGAATTGCTGTAGAAGTACCTGAATGGCAAATGGATAAATGTATTCAATGTAACCAATGTTCATTTGTATGTCCACATGCAGTTATCCGTCCTTTCTTACTCAATGAAGAAGAAGTTAATAATGCACCTGAAGGATTTACATCCAAGAAGGCAATTGGTAAAGGTTTAGAAAACTATCAATACAGAATTCAGGTATCTGTTTTAGACTGTACAGGTTGCGGAAGCTGTGCCCAAGTATGTCCTGCTAAAGAAAAAGCATTAATTATGAAGCCAATTGAAACTCAAACAGCACAAATTGAAAATTGGGAATATGCAATGACCTTATCTAAGAAGGAAAATCCATTAAATGTTGCAACCGTTAAGGGCAGTCAATTTGAACAACCATTGCTTGAATTCTCCGGTGCTTGTGCAGGTTGTGGTGAAACACCATATGCTAAGCTGTTAACTCAATTGTTTGGAGATAGAATGTATATTGCAAATGCAACAGGATGTTCTTCCATTTGGGCAGGAAGTGCACCTTCAACTCCATATACAACCAACGAAAAGGGTCATGGACCAGCATGGGCAAATTCCTTGTTTGAAGACAATGCTGAATTTGGCTTTGGTATGTATATGGCTGTAAAACAAATCAGAAACAAATTAAAAGATCTTGCAGAAGAAGCTCAAAGCTTAGATGTTTCTGATGAAATCAAAGTTGCCCTTAAGGATTGGGTAGACAATATGTATGATGCTGCAGGTTCAAAGAAAGCTACCTTAACATTAGTGCCATTATTAGAAGCTTACAATGGTAGTGGCAGAGCAAAAGAAATTTTTGAAGAAATTCTTGAAAAGAAAGAATTCTTAGTGAAGAAGTCTCACTGGATTTTAGGTGGAGACGGTTGGGCTTATGACATTGGATTTGGTGGCCTTGATCATGTATTAGCTTCTGGTGAAGATATTAACGTTCTTGTATTTGATACAGAAGTATACTCAAATACAGGCGGACAATCTTCAAAAGCTACACCAACTGGTTCCATTGCTAAATTTGCTGCAGCAGGAAAACCAATCAAGAAGAAAGACCTTGGAAGAATGATGATGAGTTATGGATATGTTTACGTAGCACAAGTTGCTATGGGAGCAAATCAAAATCAGTTAATCAAAGCTTTAATTGAAGCAGAAAGTTATCCAGGACCATCACTTATTATTGCTTATTCACCATGTATCAACCATGGAATTAAAGGTGGTTTGACTTGTTCTCAGGAAGAAACCAAAAAAGCTGTAGAAGCTGGTTATTGGCATCTTTATAGATATAATCCTCTTCTTAAAGAAGAAGGAAAGAATCCATTTATCTTAGATTCTAAAGTACCAACTGCTGACTATAGGGAATATATAATGAATGAAGTAAGATATTCTGCTCTTACAAGAACCTTCCCTGAAGTAGCAGAAAAACTATTTGAACAATCCGAAAAAGATGCTAAAGAAAGATTTGAAGCATATCAAAAGCTAGCAGAACAATAAAATAAAAAAAAGCTTCTGTGTAAAACACAGAAGCTTTTTTATATATTTTTTAATAAATATTAATAGCTCATTGAACCACCAAGAGCTGATGCTAACATACCAAAAATAACTGAAGAGAATATTGCTCCTAAAATTAGACCGATTATCAACAAAATAAGGTATGCTTTAGCGAAATTTTGTTTGCTCTTATTAACATTGGAAGAAAATCCCCATATAAGAGCAAGAATAAGACCTAATATAGGAATGTTTAGAAGAATCATTGTTACTAACCATTCACCAACACCTATAGATTGCTCGCCATAGCCAGTTGTTGCCTGGTATTCTTGATTCATAATCATAATCCCCCTTATAGTAATCTTATAAGATTATTAATAATCTTATAAAATTATTAAATAACATAATTTTTATAATGTCAACAATTTTTGAGATTAAATTATAAACTCGCAATTTTCAGTAAACTTCTTGGGATTGCATCTTTTGAATTTCCCCATGGTTCATCTTTAAATCTGTAATCAAATTTTTGTATAAACCAATCGAGTTCCTCTTCAATTCTTTTTAGGTTTTTTTGTTGAATAGGAATAAGAATCTGTGTAAAATGAGTGTATTGGTTTTTATTTAATAGCTGGCTGCCTTTTTCCAATAATAAAGAAAAATGTTTTAAGCAGAATCCTTTTCCTTCAGAAACTAAAGAAACAAAACTTTCATCGCTTTTCCATAAGTAAAAAAAGGTATCTATATAACGTTTAAAGGTATTATCAATTTTGTTGCAAATGTAGCAGCCCTCATAGACTTTATTGAGATAGCTTGAAATAGGATTCTCATTTTTAGTGGAAGGGTTGTTTTTACCCGTTTTGAAGACATTAAAAATGGAAGAACTTTTTGAATTTAAATCCTTATTTGAGCTAATAATTTTAGAAAGATTTTTATTAATTTCTTCTAAATGGGTATGAAGCATCAGAGCAAGGCCTAAACGGTTTTTTTCTTCATACATTTTTCCGTAATGATGGGAACAAAAACCTATTTTATTGGTCTCCATACGGATATCATCTTCCATATATGAAGGACCTAGCATAAAATCAATGCTTTCTTTTTCAAGTTTCATATAAAGGTGGCAAAGAGGACATTCTGTATCTTCTTTAAAAGCATCGATAACAGGAATGGTATAGATATTTTCTTTCATTATTAACCTCCAAAATGATTACAGTAATAAATTTATTATTCATCTTAAATGACTTAAGTATAGCATGTAAACAACTTTGCTGCAATAGCAGGGCAGGTGAGATTATGAATTATAGACAGGTAAAAGATAAAATCATTCTTAAGGATATAAATTCTTTTAATATAGAGCAAATATTGGAATGCGGTCAATGTTTCAGATTTTATAAGATTTCAGAAGGACATTATCTGATAATAGCAAAGGCTAAAGTCTTAAAAATTCTTCAGACGGATGAAGAAGTCATTTTTTATCCTGCTACTATTGAAGATTTTAAAAATTTATGGATTTCTTACTTTGATTTAAACAGGGATTATGATATAATTAAACAACTTTTGGCGGAAAAGGACCAATATTTGAATAAGGCCATTGATTATGCCCCTGGAATCCGGATTTTAAATCAGGACCCCTGGGAATGTCTGATATCTTTTATTATTTCTCAAAATAAACAAATTCCTCATATCAAGCAGGTTGTTAATCATATTAGCAGGAGGTTTGGGCAGTATATTGATACTGTGGACAATATCGATTATTTTGCTTTTCCAACTGCTGAAGAGTTATCAAAAGCAAAAGAAGAGGATCTCAGGGCATGTAAAGCAGGATTCAGGGCTCCATATATATTAGATGCCTGTAAAAAAATTAAAAGTGGAGAAATTGATTTAGAAAAATTAAAATACTTACCTTATGAGGAAGCAAAAACGACTTTGCTTAATATTAAAGGAGTAGGGCCCAAGATAGCGGATTGTGTTTTACTTTTTGCTTTTGGAAAATGGGAAGCCTTTCCGGTTGATATCTGGATTAAACGTATCATGGAGAGCTTATATTTTAACAGAGAAATTTCTTTAAATGAAATCGGCCATTTTGCAAGAGAACAGTTCGGGAATTATGCAGGTCTTGCCCAGCAATATTTGTTTTATTATGGGAGACAACTTAAGATAGGCAAGTAGGAGGGGTATTATGCTTGGTACCATCGTCAATACTTTGGCTATTTTTTTTGGAGCCTTATTAGGTAGTATAATAAAGAAAGGTTTTAATGAAGCTTTTAAAGAAATTATTTATCATGCCATTTCCTTATCGGTAATTTTTGTGGGGATATCAGGAGCGGTTGCTCATTTAAATGACCCCTCCAGTCACCCCATTTTATTTATTATCAGCCTGGTTATAGGCGGCTTATTGGGACAGTTTTTAGACATTGAAGGGAAATTAGAAAGACTTGGGAATGCTATAGAAAAAAGAATGAAGAAAGATTCAAAGAATGGGAGTATTTCTCAGGGCTTTGTTACAGCAAGCCTGATTTTTTGTGTTGGGACCATGGCTATTATAGGCTCTTTAGAAAGCGGCCTTCAGGGTGTCCATAAAACTTTATATGCCAAGGCTGTATTAGACGGGGTTATTGCTATGGTATTATCCTCTACTTTAGGGACAGGTGTTGCTCTTTCAGCATTTTCGGTATTTATTTATCAGGGAAGCATTACCATGCTGGCACAATGGATAGAACCTTTCATGACGCAGGATATGATTCGAGAAATTTCCATCGTTGGAGGAATTTTAATTTTTGCGATTGGCCTAAATTTGATGGAAGTCAAAAAGATTAAAGTTGGAAACTTGCTGCCTTCAGTATTTATACCGGTCATCTATTATCTACCTTTTATTCAAAAATTTATAAATAAATTGTCTTACTTTTTAAGATAATAATGAATTATTAAGATAAGAAAAGAAAATCAGAGAAATTAAGAGGATAATTTAAAAATAATGTGGTAATAATAGTTAAAGCTTTATTTTCGGGAAAAAAAGTCCTTGCATAAAGATGGTAGTTTTATTAATATAAATTCTGTAGTTAGCACTCAATCAGAAAGAGTGCTAACAAACGAAGAAATCAGAATAGAATACATACTTTGAAGGAGGTTAAACTATGAATTTAAAACCATTAGGGGATAGGGTAGTACTTAAGCAGTTAGAAGCTGAGGAAAAAACAAAATCCGGTATTGTGCTTCCAAATCAGGCAAAAGAAAGACCTCAAGAAGCAGAAGTAGTAGCTGTTGGACCAGGCGGAGTTGTGGATGGTAAAGAAGTTAAAATGGAAGTAAAAGTAGGCGATAAGGTAATTTATTCTAAGTACGCTGGCACAGAAGTAAAAATTGACGATGTAGAATATATCGTTGTAAGACAAAGTGATATCTTAGCGATTGTAGAATAAATTAATGGATTATAATAATAAAGGAGGAAATGAATATGGCAAAAGAGATTAAGTTTGGTTCAGATGCTAGAAAGGCACTGGAAGCCGGTGTTGATAAATTAGCCAATACCGTAAAAGTAACTTTAGGACCTAAAGGACGTAATGTTGTTTTAGATAAAAAATATGGAACCCCTCTTATTACAAATGATGGTGTTACTATTGCAAAAGAAATAGAGTTAGAAGATCCTTTTGAAAATATGGGTGCTCAACTGGTAAAAGAAGTTGCTACCAAAACCAATGACGTAGCAGGAGACGGAACAACCACTGCTACAGTATTGGCTCAGGCAATGATTAAAGAAGGACTTAAAAATATTGCTGCAGGTGCAAATCCAATCATCATTAGAAAAGGAATGCACAAAGCAACCAAAAAAGCTGTTGAAGTTATTAAAGGCATGAGCCAACAAATCAACGGAAAATCTCATATTGCAAAAGTTGCTGCAATTTCTGCTGGCGACGAAGAAATTGGTAACTTAATTGCAGATGCAATGGAAAAGGTTTCCAATGACGGTGTAATTACTGTAGAAGAATCTAAAACTATGAATACTGAATTAGAAATCGTTGAAGGTATGCAATTTGACAGAGGATACTTATCAGCTTACATGGCAACCGATATGGACAAGATGGAAGCCGTTCTTGAAGATCCGTATATCTTAATTACAGATAAGAAGATTTCTGCTATTCAAGATATTCTTCCATTATTAGAACAAATCGTTCAACAAGGTGCAAGATTATTAATTATTGCTGAAGACGTAGAAGGAGAAGCGCTGACGACTTTAATCGTTAATAAATTAAGAGGTACCTTTAACTGTGTAGCTGTTAAAGCACCAGGATTTGGAGACAGAAGAAAAGAAATGTTAAGAGATATTGCTATCTTAACGGGTGGTCAGGTGATTTCTGAAGAACTGGGTTATGACTTAAAAGAAGCTACATTAGATATGCTTGGCAGAGCAGGTACCGTAAAAGTTCAAAAAGAAAATACCATTATCATTAATGGTGCAGGTAAGAAAGAAGATATTGAAGCTAGAATCAGACAAATCAAGAATCAAATCGAAGAAACCACTTCTGAGTTTGACAAAGAAAAATTACAAGAAAGATTAGCAAAATTAGCGGGTGGCGTAGCAGTAATTAAAGTAGGCGCTGCTACAGAAACAGAAATGAAAGAAAATAAACTCCGCATTGAAGACGCTTTGGCTGCAACAAGAGCTGCTGTTGAAGAAGGAATTGTTCCTGGTGGAGGATCAGCATATATTCATGCAATTAAAGAAGTTGCTGCGTTACTTGACAGCACTTCTGGTGATGAAAAGACAGGCGTTAGCATTGTACTTAAAGCTTTAGAAGCTCCACTTCGTCAAATTGTTACTAATGCAGGATTTGAAGATTCTGTTGTTGTAAATAAAGTAAAAGAATTAGGAAAGAATATGGGCTTCAATGCGCTTACAGAAGAATATGTCAATATGATTGATGCTGGAATCATTGACCCAACGAAGGTAACCAGAAGCGCACTTCAACATGCGAATTCAGTTGCATCAACCTTCTTAACAACTGAAGCAATTGTTGGAGAAATTCCTGAAAAAGAACCTCCAATGCCTGGCGGAGGCGCAGGAATGGGAATGATGTAATTTAAAACAGCTTGCCAAAAAGGCAAGCTGTTTTTTCTTGATATTTAAATTTGTATATGATAGGATATAACAAAGAAAAAAAGGGAGGATGGATATGGGAGATGTTTTTAAAGAACAGCTCGTAGCAAAAAAGCGGACGATTAAAGATTACATCTTAGTTATTTTGATTATGCTTGTTGCAATCGTTTTATTATTATTTGTCATACCTATGTTAGGAACTTTTTCTTTATTGGCAGTTGCCCTTATTTTGTTTGGAACATATTGGCTGATTCAAAGATTTGATATTGAATATGAATATATATTGACCAATGATGAATTAGATGTAGATAAGATTATAGGTAAAAGTAAGCGTAAAAAACTTTTAACGGTTTCGGTAAAAGAATTTGAAATCATGGCTCATGTTAACGATGAAAAATATGCTCATGAATTGAGTAATTATAATAAAATATTAGATTACAGCAGTGGAGAAATAAAACTCAATACTTATGCTGCCATCTTTAACTATAATAATCAAAAGGTAAAAATGATTTTTGAGCCTAATGAAGAAATTATAAAAGGAATTTTTCAATATATTCCTAGAAAATTGCATATAAAAAAATAAATTTTTGGGCACATTAAATGTGCCTGTTATTATTAATCAATTTTATTATTAAAAGTTTTAATAAATAGTTGACAAGGGGAAAATTATTTGATAAACTTTGCGAAAAATTAAGGAGAGATTGAGAAATGCAAAAAATTGTAAAGCAAGGAGTAACATTTGATGACGTATTATTAATACCTGCCTATTCTCAGGTTCTTCCTAAAGATGTGGATCTATCAACACAGCTTACAAAAAAAATTAAGTTAAATATTCCTGTAATGAGTGCTGGTATGGATACGGTTACAGAAGCCAGAATGGCTATTGCCATGGCACGTCAGGGTGGCATGGGTGTTATTCATAAAAATATGTCTATTGAAGCGCAAGCAGATGAAGTGGACAAAGTAAAACGTTCTGAACATGGCGTTATTACAGATCCTTTTTACTTATCCCCAGAGCATTATGTATATGAAGCTAATGAGTTAATGGCAAAATATCGTATTTCAGGGGTGCCCATTACTGAAGGGACAAAGTTGGTAGGTATTATTACCAATAGAGATTTACGCTTTGAAACCAATCACAACCGAAAAATTAAAGAGGTTATGACAAAGGAAAATTTAATTACGGCTCCTGAAGGGACGACATTAGAAGAAGCAAAAGAAATTTTAGCAAAGCATAGAATTGAGAAATTACCTATCGTCGATAAATCCGGAAATCTAAAAGGTCTTATTACCATAAAAGATATTGAAAAAGCCATTTTATACCCTAATGCTGCAAAAGACGAAAACGGAAGATTATTAGTTGGTGCAGCGGTTGGTGTTACAAGTGACGTCATTGACAGAGTAGCAAAACTGGTAGAGGCTAAGGTAGATGTCATTGTTGTAGACACAGCTCATGGCCACTCTCAGGGAGTTATTGAGACCCTAAAGAAGATAAAAAGTATTTATCCGGATTTACAGGTTATTGCAGGTAATGTGGCTACAGCTGAAGCAACCAAAGCTTTAATTGAAGCAGGAGCAGACGCAGTAAAGGTTGGCATTGGTCCTGGTTCTATTTGTACGACAAGAGTGATTGCAGGCGTTGGTGTTCCTCAAATTACTGCGATTATGGATTGTTCTGAAGCAGCAAAACCTTATGGAATTCCAATAATAGCAGATGGAGGCATTAAATATTCAGGAGATATTGTTAAGGCAATTGCAGCTGGAGCAAGTGTGACTATGATGGGTGGCATATTCGCCGGAACTGATGAAAGTCCTGGTGAAACTGAATTATACCAAGGCAGAAAATATAAAGTATATAGAGGGATGGGTTCTTTAGCGGCCATGGAAAAAGGAAGCAAAGATAGATATTTCCAACAAGATGCTAAAAAACTTGTACCTGAAGGTGTCGAAGGAAGAGTGCCTTATAAAGGACCTGTTGAAGATACAATATTCCAACTCATGGGAGGACTTCGGGCAGGAATGGGATACTGTGGTGCAAGAAACATTAAAGAATTAATGGAAAATGCAAGATTTGTACAAATTACCAGTGCAGGTTTAAAAGAAAGTCATCCTCATGACATACATATCACCAAAGAAGCTCCAAACTATAGTGTAGAATATTAATATTAAAAATAATCCGGATTGACCAAAGTCTGTCCGGATTTATATATTATGCGATTATTTTTTGACTATTTAATAAAATGTTTGACAGCTTTCTTTTATCTCATGTATTATAATTATATTCTATATTTTTAAATAGTTTAGATTTAGAGATATTTAAATGGATTATTATGGGAGGATACAAATATGAACCATGAACTTATTCTTATATTAGATTTCGATGGTAAATATAATCAAATGGTAGCTAAAAAAGTCAGGGCATCGAATGTATATTGTGAAGTCAATGCTTATGATACACCTGTTGAAAAAATAAAAAATAAGGAAGCAAAAGGTATTATTATTACAGGAGATTCAAATAATATTAACAAAAAAGAATTGGATAGTTTAATAAAAGAACTTACAACAGGCATGTCTGTACCTATTTTACTTGTGATTAAAGATTTCAATGACGATATAGCAGGCGTAGAAAAAATGAATGCAGAACTCATTCATCAAGCAGAAGGCGTTCAACGCATCAATCAATTTCTGTTTGATCAATGTGCCTGCAGTGGCGATTGGAATATGAATGATTTTGCAAAGCAATCTATCGAAAGCCTGAAAGAAAAAATAGGAAACAAGAAAGTACTTTGTGCTCTTTCTGGCGGGGTTGACTCATCCGTTTCTGCCGTACTGGTTCATAAAGCCGTTGGTAAGCAGTTGACATGTATTTTTGTAGACACTGGTCTTATGAGAAAAAATGAAAGAATAGAAGTTGAAAAAGTATTTAGAGAACAATTTGATATCAATTTGATTTGTGTGGATGCAGGGGATAGATTTTTAGGAAAATTAAAAGGAGTAACCGATCCGGAAAGAAAAAGAAAGATTATTGGTGAAGAATTTATAAGGGTTTTTGAAGAAGAAGCTAAAAAAATTGGAGCTGTGGACTTCCTGGTACAAGGAACGATTTATCCGGACATTATTGAAAGCGGCAGCAAAAATACAGCTGTTATCAAAAGTCATCACAATGTCGGAGGACTTCCGGATGTTATTGATTTTAAAGAAATTCTTGAACCATTAAGAGACTTATTTAAGGATGAGGTAAGAAATTTAGGACGAGTTCTTGGAATACCTGAATTTTTAGTAGAAAGACAGCCATTCCCAGGTCCAGGTTTAGGCGTAAGAATTATTGGAGAAATTACAAAAGAAAAAGTTGCTATTTTGCAAGAGGCAGATTATATCTTCCGTGATGAAATAGCAAAAGCAAATCTTAATAAAGATATCAGCCAGTATTTTGCAATTTTGACGAATTTGCGTTCTGTAGGTGTTTCAGGAGATGAGAGAACGTATAATTATGTCGTTGCCCTAAGAGCGATTTGCACAACGGATTTTATGAATGCTGATTGGGCAAGAATACCTTATGAAGTATTAGAAAAAGCTTCATCCAGAATTGTCAATGAAGTAGAGCATGTCAACAGGGTGGTTTATGACATTACACCTAAGCCACCAGCAACGATCGAATGGGAATAAAATTAAATTTTATTTATAAAAATTAGGAGGAATATAATGATTGACCGAGAATTGGCAGCTAAGATTGACCACACTTTGTTAAGATCTGAAGCGAAAGAAGAAGATATTAGAAAACTCTGTGAAGAGGCAAAAAAATACGGATTTGCGACGGTATGTGTAAATCCTTGTTATGTTACCATGGCAAAGCATTTGCTTCAAGGAACAGAGATTGGCATTACAACCGTTATAGGATTTCCTTTAGGAGCAACCACCAGTACAATGAAAGCAGCTGAGACCAGAGAAGCCATAGAAAATGGTGCAACAGAGGTGGATATGGTCATTAATATTGGGGCTTTAAAAGATAAGAAATATGAATATGTCCTCAATGATATTAAGGCTGTTGTTCATGCTGCTGATAAAAAAGCTGTCGTGAAAGTGATTATTGAAACGGGTCTTTTAACGGATGAAGAAAAAGAAAAGGCTTGCCTTTTAGCCAAAGAAGCCGGGGCTGATTTTGTTAAGACTTCTACAGGCTTCTTAGCTGGAGGGGCAATAAAGGATGATATTATTTTAATGAGAAGAACCGTAGAAGATACCATGGGGGTAAAGGCATCCGGTGGAATAAAGACCAAAGGAGATGCCGAAGCTTTAATAAAAGCTGGAGCCAACCGTATAGGAACGTCTGCTTCTGTTGCCATTGTTGACAATAATATATAAAATTGATTTCGAACGTTCAGTTTGTTTTTGGATAAAAAGTTCGTAATACTGTTGACAATATACAAGATTATTTGATAAAATACATTTATCAGTAAGGTTTTTAAAAGGTTTATTCACTTATATAAGTCTGGAAATATGGTCTGGATGTTTCTACCGACAACCGTAAATTGTCTGGCTATAGGTGAAATGAACGACTTAATGATTTTGCATTATTAAGTTCGTTCCTTCATCTTTGAGGGAACGAATTTTTTAATGGATCAGGGATATATTCATCGTTTATCTCATCCTTATCTCTTTCAATTTTAATCTTTAAGGGAGGAAGTCAATAATGGCACAAACAAATGCGAACAATAAGCCCCAAAACAATAGTTTATTAGAAAAGCTCTTTAAGTTAAGTGAGAACAAGACCAATGTTAAGACGGAAGTGATTGCAGGCTTTACAACATTTATGACCATGGCGTATATTTTGGCTGTAAATCCTAATATTCTAGGTGATCCGGCTGTTGGTATGGATGCCAATGCCTTATTTACCACGACAGCTTTGGCAGCAATTATTGGAACCTTGTGTATGGCACTTTTTTCAAATTATCCCTTTGCCCTGGCTCCAGGCATGGGTTTGAACGCATATTTTATTTATACAGTTTGTCTTAAAATGGGTTATAGTTGGCAAGTGGCATTAACAGCGGTTTTAGTAGAAGGTATTATTTTTATCATTTTAACTGCATTTAATGTAAGAGAAGCAATTTTTAATGCTATTCCTCAAAATTTAAAGCATGCAGTAGGAGCAGGAATTGGTTTATTTATTACTTTTATTGGTTTACAAAATGCAAAGATTATTGTAGATGATCCGGCGACTCTTTTATCTTTAGGCAATGTAACTGATGTAGTACCTTTGTTAGCAATTATCGGAACAATTATTACTGCAATTTTAGTTGTGAAAAAAGTTAAAGGTTCAATTTTGATCGGAATATTTGTTACTTACATTTTGGGTATTATTGCAGAGTTAACTGGATGGTATGTTCCTAATCCAGAGGCTCAAATCTATAGTTTAATACCTTCAGGCATTATATCAATGCCTCCAAGTATCGCACCAATTTTCTTTAAATTTGATTTTTCACAAGTGCTTTCATTTAACTTTTTAGTTGTTGTTTTTGCATTCTTATTTGTTGATATATTTGATACTTTAGGAACATTAATTGGCGTATCCAGCCAGGCGGGCATGTTAGATAAAGACGGAAAACTTCCCAAAATTAAAGAAGCCTTATTGGCAGATGCTATAGGAACAACGGCTGGCGCAATTCTTGGTACTTCTACAGTAACCACTTATGTTGAAAGTGCTTCTGGAGTAGCTGAAGGAGGAAGAACAGGTTTAACTTCTGCTGTTACTGCACTCTTTTTTGCCATTGCATTATTCTTTTCACCAATTTTCCTTGCAGTACCTTCTTTTGCAACTGCACCAGCACTTATCATCGTAGGCTTTATGATGATGCAGTCTGTAACAAAAATAGACTTTACAGATGCTCAAGAAGGAATTCCTTCTTTCTTAACCTTAATCTTTATGCCTTTTGCATATAGCATTGCAGAAGGAATTGTATTTGGTATAATATCTTATACAGGAATTAATGCTGTAACAGGAAAAGCAAAGAAAGTTCATCCACTAATGTACGTTTTGTCAGTAGTATTTATCTTAAAATTTATTTTTGAAAATTTAGTTTAATATTATTCATGCACAATAATGTATTAAATAAATGCCTTGTATGACTGGCGGATAATGGGAATAAACCCATAGGGAATACAAGGTAAAATCAGCCGACCGCCTGGGCAGACAGAATTTTGATTTCTGTTTGTTCAGGTGGTTTTTTATTTTCCGTCATACATTTTACAATGTAGGAGGAGGATGAGAATGTTTAAAGAGGAATGGAGATCTTTTAAAGAAGGTGCTTGGCAAGAGGAGATAAACGTAAGAGACTTTATTCAAAAAAATTATACTCCCTATGAAGGCAATGAAGACTTTTTGGCTGGAAGTACAGAAAGAACAAGGGCATTATTAAAAAGATACAAGGAGCTTTGCCGCCTTGAAGCAGACTGGGGAGGTGTTTTAGACATTGATACTTCTACGGTATCCTCTTTACTAAATTATTCTCCCGGATATGTCGATAAAGAAAAAGAGATTATCGTTGGATTGCAGACCAACAGGCCTCTAAAAAGAGGAGTTAATCCCTTTGGCGGAATCCGTATGACAAGACAGGCGTGTGAAGCTTATGGTTATAAACTGGATAAAAAAGTAGAAGAACATTTTGAATATAGAACAACCCATAATGATGGAGTTTACAGAGTTTATACCGATGAAATGAGAAAGGCCAGGAGAAGTGGTGTTATTACAGGCTTACCTGATGCTTATGGACGGGGCAGAATTATTGGAGATTATAGAAGAATTCCACTTTATGGTGTAGATTATCTGATTGAACAAAAGAAAAAGGATAAAGTCGAAATTGGGAAAAAGTACATGAGTGAGGAAAATATCCGGCTTTCAGAAGAACTTTACAGGCAAATAGATTTTTTGGAAAAACTCAAGAAAATGGCCCAGATGTATGGCTATGATATTTCCAGGCCTGCCAATGATGCAAAAGAGGCAGTACAGTGGCTTTATTTTGGTTATTTAGGTGCTATTAAGGAACAAAATGGGGCAGCCATGTCTCTTGGACGGGTAAGCACCTTTTTAGACATTTATTTTGAAAGAGATTTAAATGAAGGTAGATTAATAGAAATAGAAGTACAGGAAATCATAGACGATTTTGTACTTAAGTTGAGAATGGCAAGAATGCTGAGGACCCCGGAATACAATGAATTGTTTGCAGGAGATCCTCTCTGGATAACAGAATCTATAGGCGGTATGGGTGAAGATGGTCGGACTTTAGTGACTAAAACTTCTTATAGGTTTTTAAATACACTTTATACCCTGGAACCTGCACCAGAACCCAATTTAACGGTTCTCTGGTCCAATAATCTTCCGGAGAATTTTAAAAAATTTTGTGCAAAAGTATCTATTGAAACGGATTCCATACAATATGAAAATGATGATATAATGAGAGAAATATTTGGAGATGATTATGGCATTGCCTGCTGCGTATCAGCCATGAAAATTGGAAAGCAGATGCAGTTTTTTGGGGCACGCTGTAACCTTCCTAAGGCCTTGCTGATGAGTCTGAATGGAGGCGTAGATGAAATCAGCAAAGAACAAGTAGGGCCTTATATGGAACCTGTTTCAGGGGATGTTCTTGATTATGAAGAAGTCATGAAGCGTTTTTCTTACTATCGTCAATGGCTTTGCCAACTTTATGTGAATACGATGAATATCATTCATTATATGCACGATAAATATGCTTACGAAAAGCTTCAGATGGCCCTTCATGATACTAATGTGGAACGTTTTATGGCTTTTGGAATTGCGGGTCTTTCAGTCGTTGCCGATTCTTTAAGTGCTATAAAATATGCTAAAGTTATGCCCATTCGGGATGAGGATGGTATTATTATAGATTTTAAAATAGAAGGAGATTTTCCAAAGTTCGGAAATAACGATGACAGGGTTGACCAAATTGCAAAGGAATTAGTGGAAGATTTTTATAATGAATTGCAAAAAACGCCTGCATATCGTAATGCAAAACATACATTATCGATTTTAACCATTACATCCAATGTGGTTTATGGAAAGAAGACCGGGAATACTCCAGATGGAAGAAAAAAAGGAGAACCTTTTGCACCTGGCGCAAATCCAATGCATAACAGAGATGTAAAGGGAGCTTTGGCTTCTTTAAATTCTGTAGCAAAACTACCTTATGATAGTTGCAGGGATGGTATTTCATGTACCTTTTCAATAGAGCCAAATACTTTAGGAAAGACGAAAGAAGAACAAATTAATAATTTAGTGGGAATTTTAGACGGTTATTTTGCTCAAAGATCTCATCATCTGAATGTCAATGTCCTGAACAAGGAAAAGCTAATAGATGCTATGGAACATCCGGAAAAGTATCCTACTTTGACTATAAGGGTATCTGGTTATGCTGTAAATTTCCATAAACTCAGCAGAGAACAACAAGAAGAGGTAATCAATAGAACATTTCATAATAAATTATAAAAATGAAAGGAGAATAAAGATGAAGCGCGCTTTAATCAGTGTATCCGACAAAACAGGGGTTGTAGAATTTGCAGAAAAAATAACTGAGTTAGGCTATGAAATTATATCTACAGGGGGGACAGCTAAAGCCCTTGAATATGCTGGAATCAAAGTCATTAACATTAGCGATGTGACAGGGTTTCCAGAATGCTTAGATGGAAGGGTTAAAACGCTCCATCCTAACATTCACGCGGGTCTTTTAGCTATAAGAAGCAGAAAAGAACATATGAAGCAACTGAAAGAGTTAGATATAAAGCCCATTGATTTAGTAGTCGTTAATTTATATCCTTTCAAAGAAACCATATTAAAAGATAAGGTAGAATTAGAGGAAGCTGTGGAAAATATAGATATTGGCGGACCTACCATGCTTCGTGCTGCAGCAAAAAATTATCAGGATGTTATTGTTATTGTAGACCCTAATGATTATGAAAAAGTTCTTGAAGAATTAGAAAAGAATGGGGATGTATCAGAAGAAACAAGATTTTATTTATCTTATAAAGTCTTTGAGCATACAGCAAGTTATGATGCCCTCATAGCAAATTATTTCAGAAAGAAAAGAGGAGACAAAAACTTCCCCAATACGCTTACTTTAACTTTTGAAAAAGTTCAGGATATGAGATATGGTGAAAATCCGCATCAAAAAGCAGCTTTTTACAAAGAAATCGATAAAAACCCTGGCTGTCTAAGCTCAGCTGTACAGCTTAACGGAAAAGAGCTCTCCTTTAATAATATAAACGATACCAATGGCGCATTGGAACTTTTGAAAGAATTTGACGAACCTACAGTTGTTGCATGTAAACATGCTAATCCATGTGGGGTAGCCAGTGCGGATACAATTTATGATGCATATATGAAGGCTTATAATGCCGATCCGGTTTCAATATTTGGTGGTATTGTCGTTGCTAACAGAGAAATTGATAAAGAAACGGCAATAGAAATGAATAAGATATTTATAGAAATCGTTGTTGCACCTTCTTATTCTCAGGAAGCATTAGATATCTTAAGGCAAAAGAAAAATATTCGTCTTCTTCAGTTAGACAATATTAACGCAAAGCAACCAGAAGGCGCTTATGACTTAAAGAAAGTGGCAGGCGGACTGCTTATTCAGGATGTAGACAATTTACTTTTACCTGATGAAGAATTAAAAGTTGTTACCAAAAGAGCTCCCAGTAAAGAAGAAATGGAAGACTTATTATTCGCATGGAGAGTTGTTAAGTATGCAAAATCTAATGGTATAGCCATTGCAAAGAATAAACAGTCTTTAGGTATTGGACCCGGACAAGTAAATCGAATTTGGGCTTGTAAACAAGCTATTGACCATTGTAAGGAACATCTGGGAGAAGAAATTTTAAAAGGTGCTGCTATGGCTTCGGATGCATTTTTCCCATTCCCTGACTGTGTAGAAGAAGCAGCTAAGGCAGGGATAACGGCTATCATACAGCCTGGTGGCTCCATAAGAGATGAGGAATCAATAGAAGCCTGTGATAAATATGGCATAGCGATGATATTTACCAATATGAGACACTTTAAACATTAATCCTACATAATAAAAAATAACCGCCAAAAAATCTTTGGCGGTTATTTTTTGTTAAAAGAGAAATTAACTTTAATATCATTCCAATAAAAAGTTTTTTGTGGGGAAAAATAAGAAAGAAATTGTCTCTTTTTTGATGACAGATAAAACGAGTTTAATTGCAATTATTTATAAATGTGTTACAATAGTCAAGGAAGATAATAAAAAAATTAAAGTATTTTTTATCAGAATTCAAGGAGATGGACATCAATGAAATTTGTTTTAGACACTCATTGCCATACAGTGGCAAGTGGTCATGCTTACAGTACTGTACAAGAAATAGCCAAATATGCTTCTGAAATTGGGCTGGAGCTTGTTGCTGTTACAGATCATTCGGACAAGCTGCCAGGAGGAGCACATCTTTTTCATTTTCACAATTTACATGTCATTCCTAAAAAATTATATGGCGTAGAAATTTTAAAGGGTGCAGAAGTTAATATTATGGATTATGACGGAAATGTGGATTTGGATGAAGATACGCTGCAAAGGCTTGATATTGTTATAGCAAGTTTTCATCCTCCCTGCATAAAACCAGGAAATATCGAAGAAAATACCCAGGCCATAATTAATGCCATTAAAAATCCTAATATAGATATAATAGGGCATCCTGGTGATCCCCGCTATCCGATAGATATAAAAGCAGTCGTGGAAGCAGCTAAGGAATATGAGACTTTACTGGAGGTCAATAATAATTCTTTAAAACCTAACGGTATTAGATCCGGAAGTACTGAAATTATCAGAGAAATCATGAGGGAATGTGTAAGGATGGACATGCCTTTTATTCTGGGCAGTGACGCCCATATTGCTTTCGATTTAGGAAATTTTAAATATGCTGAAGAGCTTATTGCACAGTTAGACATTCCTGAACATTTAATTGTCAACCGTTCTGTGAAATTTTTAAAGGAATTTCTGGAACTTGACTAGCAGGACTTTCATACTGTAAAATATTAAAGGAAATGATGATTACTGACTACGTATCAGGTAGGTGAATTGTATCAATGAATAATAAAATTAAAGATGAAAGTACTGACCGTTTGTTTGAAGCAATCTTACTTCTTAAGAATATAGATGAATGTTATTCTTTTTTTGAAGACATATGTACAATCAATGAAATTAAATCTTTAGCACAGAGATTAGAAGTGGCAAAAATGTTAAGAGCCAATAAAACATATGCTGAGATTACAGAAAAAACAGGTGCTTCAACGGCAACCATAAGTAGGGTTAACCGCTCATTAATTTATGGTTCAGATGGATATAACATGATTCTTGACAGATTAGAAAAAGAAAATACAAAGGAAGAATAATAAAGAAATAAAAAACAAAAATATAAACAAATTATCCTTTCCATTAAGTGATGGAAAGGTTTTTGTTTACTGGAAAAGGAGAATTACTATGTCTTTACTGGAAGGATTAAATTCTAAACAAAAAGAAGCTGTCTTATGCACTGAAGGGCCTTTATTGATTCTTGCAGGGGCAGGGTCAGGGAAAACCAGAGCTTTAACGCACAGAATTGCCTACCTTATTAAAGAAAAGGGAGTAGATCCATGGAGAATTCTTGCGATTACTTTTACCAATAAAGCAGCCAGGGAAATGCGTGAAAGAGTTGATCTTTTAGTTGGTGAAGGCGCAGAAGATATATGGGTGAGTACTTTTCATTCTGCTTGTGTGAGAATTCTTAGAAATGATATCGAAAAGCTGGGCTACAACCGCTATTTTACAATTTATGATACCGACGATCAAAAGGCCTTGATAAAAGAGTGCTTAAAAGAATTAAATTACAACGAAAAAAATTTCCCAGTAAGCGGAGTATTAGGAGAAATTAGCAGGCAAAAAGATGAACTTATAAATCCTGCAGAATATGAAAAAAGAAACCAGGGAGACTATCGGGGAGAAAAATATGCAAAAATCTATAAGCTTTACCAGAAAAAATTAGAAAGTAATAATGCTTTGGATTTTGATGATATTATATTAAAAACGGTAGAATTGTTTAAATTTCATCCGGATGTATTAGAATATTATCAAAATAAATTTCAATATATATTAGTAGACGAATACCAGGATACAAATACGGCTCAGTATAAGTTAGTCAGTTTACTGGCAGCTGCTCACAATAATATTTGTGTTGTTGGTGACGATGATCAAAGCATTTATGGTTGGCGGGGAGCTAATATTCGAAATATTCTTGATTTTGAAAAAGATTTTAAGAACGCCAGGGTGGTTAAACTAGAACAAAATTACCGCTCCACAAAAGTGATTTTAGAAGCTGCTAATTCAGTTATAAAAAATAATTACGGAAGAAAACAAAAAAATCTTTGGACAGAAAATGAACAAGGTGATTTAATCGAGTTAAAGTGTTGTATGGATGAGCATGACGAAGCGGAATATGTAGTAAGAGAAATCGATAAGCAAGCTAAAGAAGGAAGAGCTTATAAGGATTTTGCAGTTTTATATCGAACCAATGCGCAGTCCCGGGTATTAGAAGAACATCTTGTAAGGTACAGCATCCCTTACAGATTGTTTGGAAGCATCAGGTTTTATGAAAGAAAGGAAATTAAGGATATCTTAGCTTATCTCAGAGTGATTTTAAATCCCAATGATGATTTATCTTTAAAAAGAATTATTAATGTTCCTAAAAGGGGTATAGGGGCTACTACGATTTCTAAAGTTGAAGAATTTGCTGCAGCCAATCATATGAACTTATATGAGGTAATAAGGGATAGAGAAACCGTATCTATGTTTGGTCGTGCAGCAGCTAAATTAAAAGAATTTGCTGACTTAATAGGGACTCTGCAAGCTGAAGCGGTTCAATCAAAGAGTATCTGTGAACTGATGGAAGAACTTTTAATACGTACAGGATATTTGAAAGAATTAGAAGATGAAAATACAGAAGAAGCAAGAGACAGAATACAAAATATCAGAGAATTTGTATCTAAGGCTGCAGATTACGATAAAAATGCAGAAGAAATTAGTCTGGCAGGTTTTTTGGAAGAGGTTGCGCTGGTAGCAGATATCGACAATTACAATGAAGGTGACAATGCAGTTGTACTTATGACCTTGCACAGTGCAAAGGGTTTAGAATTTCCATTTGTTTTTATTACAGGACTTGAAGAAGGATTATTTCCAAGTTATATGAGTATTCAGTCAGGAAGAGAAGACAGTATAGAAGAAGAAAGAAGACTTTATTATGTTGGTATTACCCGGGCAAAAAAGAAATTATATTTAACTTATGCCAATGCCAGAAGCTTCAGAGGAGAAAGAGTATACTACAGAGTATCCAGATTTATTGAAGAATTACCAAAAGAGCTTATCAAACAGGAAGAAGTAAAAAAGTCATCAGATTCTTTGCCAGAAATGAGAGTAAAAAATGCAATATGGCAACAGCATAAAGCTTATGAGGCTGCTTTAAAGAAAGAAATTCCTGCACCTCAAAATATAAGTCTGGATTTTAAAGAAGGGGATTTAGTGAAACATTTTAAGTTTGGTATAGGAACTGTAGAAAAAATAAGCCATGCAGGTGCTGACTATGAAGTTACAGTAACTTTCCCCAAATACGGTCAGAAGAAATTAATGGCAGGTCTTGCAAATCTAAAAGCAGTACATTAAAAAAGATATCAAGAGAAATTTAAAGAAATTTTAAGAAAACGAAAGAAAAGTAAAAATAGAGGGAGATAGCTGTGATATTTGCCGTATTTAAACTCGTGGAAAAATTGTAATAAAAAGTAAATTATGATATAATGCTCTCATAATTATGCATCGTATTTAATTTTGAGTTTAAATACAAAAAATGGGAATGGGAAAGTGGGATGTCATGAAAAAAGAGAACAATTCAGAGGTATTGAAGTTAATTGAACTGACAAGAAAATTTGTAGATTTTGCAGAGACCCTTCTTAAAACTGGTAAAATCACTCAGGAACAATATCAAAGCATGACAGAAAATAAGTATCGCTTTCTTAATGACATGGAACGAAAGAAAATTATTAGTAAGTGAAAACAGGCATATTTGTCTGTTTTTTTACTTTCTATTATAATTATAGTATTATAATGATAGCTTTTTACTTTTCACTGATAATTAGGGGGAGAACTATGATGGAGCGGATGAAAGAACTAATCAGGATTTTAAACGAAGCTTCAAAGGCTTATTACCAGGAAGACAGGGAAATCATGTCCAATAAAGAATATGACGAGCTTTACGACGAATTAGTAGAATTAGAAAAGAAAACTGGCATTGTCCTTGCAGACAGTCCTACTCAAAAAGTGGGTTATACTGTTCTCAGTAACTTACCTAAAGTGCGTCATGCAACGCCAATGCTTTCATTAGATAAAACTAAGGATGTCAATAAATTAAAGAGCTTTTTAAAAGATAAAAAAGGTATACTTTCATGGAAAATGGATGGTTTAACCATTGTGCTGATTTATAGAAATGGACAATTAGCCCAGGCCATAACCCGTGGGAATGGAGAAATAGGGGAAGATGTCACCAATAATGCCAGGGTATTTAAAAACATTCCCCTTAGTATACCATTTAAAAACCAATTGGTTTTAAGAGGGGAAGCTGTTATAAAGTACTCGGATTTTAATCGAATAAACGAAGATCTGCCTTTAGAAGAGCAATATAAAAATCCCAGGAATTTATGCAGTGGCAGCGTAAGACAGCTTAATAATGAAATAACAGCAAAAAGAAATGTATATTTCTTTGCTTTTTGCCTGGTTTCTGCAGAAGGAGAAGATTTTAAGGATTCTAAATTAAATCAGTTAAACTGGCTTAAAAGCATGGGATTCGATGTGGTGGAACATAAAGAAGTCTATGCAGATAATATAGAAAATGCTGTTCATGAATTTCAAAGTAAAATTTCAGCAAATGATTTTGGCTCGGATGGTTTGGTTTTAACTTATGACAGTTTGTCCTATTCCCAGTCATTGGGAGTCACTGCTAAATTCCCAAGAGATTCAATTGCTTTTAAATGGGCGGATGAAACAAAAGAGACTAAAATTTTATACGTAGAATGGAATACTTCAAGGACTGGTTTAATTAATCCAGTTGCCGTATTTGAAAGTGTAGAATTAGAAGGGACCACAGTAAACCGGGCCAGTGTACATAATTTAAGTATTTTGGAAGAACTGCAGTTGGGTGTAGGAGATATTGTAAGAGTATATAAAGCCAATATGATTATTCCACAAATCGCAGAAAACCTTACAAAAAGCAATAATCTTCAGATACCTGATAAGTGTCCTGTCTGCCAGGGAGAAACAGAAATCAGACAAGTAAGAGAAATGAAGGCCTTATACTGTACGAATCCAAATTGTAAGGCACAAAGAATAAAAGCCCTAACTCATTTTGTATCCAGAGATGCTATGAATATTGAAGGTTTTTCTGAAGCAAGCATTGAGAAGTTTTACAATAAGGGTTTTATTGAAAATTTTGCAGATATCTACCAATTAGCACGTTATGAAAAAGAAATTAAAAATATGGAAGGTTTTGGAGAAAAATCCTTTAATAATTTGATGAATTCTATTGAAGCGTCAAAAAGTGTGGACATGCCTAATTTTATATACGCTTTAGGTCTAAACCAGGTTGGTTTAAGTAATGCAAAATTATTATGCGAACATTTTGATTATGATTTATCAAAAATTATGAATGCAGATATAGAGCAAATTAAAGAAATACATGGCTTTGGAGAGATTATTGCTCGTTCAGTCTACAATTATTTTAAAAATGAAGAAAACAGAGCAATGGTTAATCAGTTAAGGGAGATTTTAAGTATTAAAGGCGTAGAAAAAAGTGAAAATCAAAGCCTCAAAGGTTTGACTTTTGTTATTACAGGCAGCGTAACCCATTTTAAAAACAGAAAAGAATTAAAAGAAAAAATAGAATCTTTAGGTGGAAAAGTAACAGATTCCGTTACAAAGAATACAGATTATTTAATAAATAATGATATTCATTCAACTTCTTCAAAAAATAAAAAGGCAAAAGAATTAGGAATACCAATTATAGGGGAAGATGAATTTTTAAAAATGGCCAATCTTTAACCGGAGGAAATATCTCCGGTTTTTCTTTTATAGAGAGAAAATAGCGAAATATTACATAGTTGTTACAAAAATATTTCAAATTCTATATTGGCTTTAATAAGTTTACATCTTCTGCTATAATTTTATTTAGTGAGAGAAAAGTTGACATTTTGGGCTGAGCATAATGGATAATGGAGGGGAAAAGATGAAATATATCAAATATATTACATGTTTATTAACGTTGTCGATAATGATTAATTTCTTTTTAGTACATAGTGTGAATGCAGACGCTCGTAATGGAATGATACTTGTATATGATGGACAAAGCCATATTTATAATGAAGCGCCTATTTATTTAGTCGTAAAAGGCAACATTATCCAAGGAGATATCCCTCCAATTGCATTAAACGGTAATACATTAGTACCTATTCGTGAAGTTTGTGAAGCAATGGGTGCTGTTGTGGAATGGAAGACAAATACCAAGGAAGCCTATATTGGAATGGACGATTCATTAATTATTTTAAAAGCCGACAGCTATCAGGCTTGGGTTAATGGGGAATATGTAAATATTCCAATGCCTGCAAAAATTATTAATAATAAAGTGATGGTTCCGGTAAGATTTGTTGCAGAAACTATTGGTTATGACGTTAAATGGTTTGGAACTGAAAGAATCATTATGATTGATTCCAAAAATGAAGACAGCAGGCAAGAAGAAAATCACGATACTACGACGGATATAATCGATCATGAAGATACGGAGGATATAGAAGACATAAGAGATATTACAGATAATGAAGATAATGGAGACAACAAAGAAAATAAGGACAATCAGACGAATTCTGATTCAGTTATTTCTGATGGAACGGATTTTAAACAAAGTGTTGCAAAACTTCCAACAAAATTAGCTGATGACCCTGTTGTTATTGTATCTGATAAGGAAGTTCCAACTGAGTCAGCTTCATCAGCCATAGAAAGTAAAGATTATCCGACAACCGATATTATTTCAGCTGGCGTTTTAGAAAGTGTTAGCGATGGAAGTCATTTTAAAGTAACGGCAAGTTCACCGATTAGTTCATTAGAACATATGAGTTTAGAAGGCAAAATTGTCGTAGATATTTATAATGCCAACATGAAACTTTCAAATACGAACATGGCTATTAGCAACAATCCTTTTGTAAAAAGTATAAGAACCAGTCAGTTTAGCAGTAATCCAAAAGTGACAAGAGTTGTATTTGATTTAATCAACCAGAATGATTATGAAATTACGATGGCTTCAGACAGAATGAGCTTTATTGTTCGAATTAAAAAATCAGTCATTACAAAAATAGAACTTAGTCAAAATTCAAGAGGAGATATTTTAACGATATTGGCTAATGCAAAACCTTCCGTAACGGTTTCCAGACTGACCAATCCGGATCGTTTGGTAATCGATATTCCCAATGCGGAAGCCAATATGAAAGCTATTGAAAAAACGGTTAAGGGTCAGTATGTAAAAGCCATCAGAACATCACAATTTAATGTGGATACTTACAGGGTTGTATTAGATCTTGAAGGTCAGCCTGAATATGAAATTATTTCTGTGGGAGCAAACGGGATAGCTGTTCAGCTTATAACACCTACTTTTAAAAATATTAAGTACCTGAAAGAAAATAGCCAGATAGCTGTGTTAAAGCCCAATAAGGAATTTAATATTAATGATATTACTCACAATGATGACTATATGAACAGGATATATACCCTAACCTTACCTGGAGATTATTCATCTGTTTATGGTCAAGGTATTTTCCATATTGGCGATGAAAAGTTAAATTATCTTCAGATAAGCAATAGCCTGAATAATAAAACAGAATTCAAATTTGCTGAAAAAACAATTTCTGCAGTTGAAATCTATGATAAGGGAGATTATTTTGTTATTTCTCTTATTAAGCCAAGAGAAAAATACAGTAAAATTATTACCCTGGATGCTGGTCATGGCGGTTCAGATCCTGGAGCCGTGGGTAATGGTTTAAAAGAAAAAGATGTTAATTTAGATATCTTATTAAAACTCAACGCATTATTAAAAAATAGTCCTGATATTAAGGTATACACTACCAGGACCAGTGATACATATCCAACACTTCAGGATAGAAGTACCTTAGCTAATGAAGTAGAAGCCGATTTCTTCTTAAGTATTCATAATAATGCTTTTAATGGGAAAAATAGAGGAACGGAAACTTTATATTTTCCAACAGCTGCAGACAATACGCCGCAATTTTCTGGTAAAAAAATGGCACAAATCTTTCAAAATAATTTAGTGAGCCGTTTAGGTACAATGGACAGGGGAATTAAAGAACGTCCTGGCTTATATGTTCTCAGGACAACGACTATGCCAGCGGTTATTGTCGAAATTGCTTTTATTGACAATGCACAAGATGCCCAATTGCTTAAATCAGACTCCTTTAAGCAAGAAGCTGCAAGAGCATTATATGATGGAATACTGACTATTTTTGAACAATATCCAACCTATCGATAAAACCATCCTGTACAGGGTGGTTTTTTATTATAAAAATTTTTATTCGAATTATATCTTGTGATAATTTTGTTTTATGGTAAAATAAGTACGGTTATACAGCATAACTTTTTAACTGTGATAAAATGAAGAATAGCAATATATTTTTCGGTGAAGAATAGCCAATAGAGAAAGGATGAATGTATTTTGGAAAGAATTGATAAAAGAGAATATGCTGAGCTAAGGCCTGTAAGAATAACTCGTCACTATATAAAATATCCGGAAGGTTCTGTACTGATTGAGATGGGAGATACGAAAATTATTTGTAATGCAACGGTAGAAGAGAAAGTTCCTCCTTTTAGAAAAGGAACAGGAGAAGGTTGGGTAACAGCAGAATATTCTATGTTACCGAGGGCTACAGAAGTAAGAAATTCCAGAGACATCAGTCGTTTGAAGATGAATAGCCGTGCTACTGAAATCCAAAGACTGATTGGCCGTTCTCTTCGCTCTGTTATGGATTTTTCTTTGCTGGGAGAAAAGTCCATTATTCTCGATTGTGATGTGATACAGGCTGACGGAGGTACCCGGACGGCGTCAATTACTGGTGCATTTGTGGCTTTGGCCGATGCCTGTCACTATCTTTTAGAACAAGGCAGCATTGAAAAAATGCCCATTAAAAGTTTTGTTTCTGCTATCAGCGTCGGTATTGTGGAAGGAATACCTATGCTGGATTTATGCTATGATGAAGACAGCAGGGCAGAAGTTGATATGAATATTGTTATGACCGATAAGGGGGAATATGTAGAAATTCAGGGGACTGGGGAAAAGGCTCCTTTTTCTTCAGAGACTTTTAATCAACTGATTGAATTGGGCAGTATAGGTATTAAACAATTAATTCATAATCAAAAAGAAGTTTTAGGAGATTTATCAAAGCTTATTGGGGGTTAAACGATGAGAAGAATTATTTTTGCAACAAAAAATCAAGGAAAAATTGCAGAAATCCAAGAAATTATGAAAGAATTAAACTTAGAGATCCTTTCTTTAGAATCAGCAGGGATTGATACAGACATTATAGAAAATGGTTCTAGCTTTGAAGAAAATGCAATAATTAAAGTTAAAGAAATTATGAAACTGACAAATGACATTGTCATGGCAGATGACTCGGGCCTGGAAATAGATTATTTGAATGGGGCACCGGGTGTATATTCTTCCAGATTTGAGGGAGAAAATACCCCGTATGATATTAAAAATAATAAGATTTTAAGCATGTTAGAAGGGGTACCAGATGAAAAAAGAACTGCAAGATTTGTTTGTGTGATTGCTGCAGGTTTTCCAAATGGGGAAATCATTACCACAAAAGGTACGATTGAAGGCAGGATAGGCTACGAAATAAAAGGTGAAAATGGCTTTGGTTATGACCCTATATTTTATGTTCCAGAGTATAATATGACCACTGCTCAAATGTCCCCACAATTAAAAAATCAAATCAGTCACAGGGCAAAGGCATTAAATCAGATGAAAGCACAACTCAGAATCAGACTGGGGGAAATACTTGAATGAGGTTATTGATTTTAAGTGATAGCCATAATCATTTATACTATGCGAGAAAGGTTATAGAAAAATTAAAAGACAGAATAGATCTGGTGATTCATCTGGGAGATCATGATAAAGATGCTTTAGTATTAAATTCTGAATTTCCTGAGATTAATTTGGATTACGTAAAAGGAAACTGCGACTTTGACAGTTCTTCTCCCTCAGAAAAAATGATTCATCTGTCAGGGAAAAAGATACTTATGCTTCATGGTCATAATCATCATGTGAAATGGGGCTATGACAGAATAGCTTATTATGGTCAGGAAAAAGAAGCGGATATTCTTTTATTTGGTCATACTCATGTACCGTTCATGGATTATTATGGAAAGATGCTTTTATTAAATCCTGGAAGCATTAGTTTACCCAGGGCTACGAGTATTCCAACTTTTGGAATAATCAATTTTGAAAAAGAAGGTAAAGTAGAGGTTGCTATTATGACAGTCAACAAAAACGCTTCCATCGACAGATTGAGGAGCTTTTGATTTTTTTAAAAAACTATTGACGAATAAATTGCCATAAGCTATAATAATCGTTGTCGGTATTTCGGGGTGTGGCTCAGTTTGGCTAGAGCACTTGATTTGGGATCAAGGGGTCGCAGGTTCGAATCCTGTCACCCCGATATTTGCGGGTGTAGTTCAATGGTAGAACACCAGCCTTCCAAGCTGGATACGTGGGTTCGATTCCCATCACCCGCTTTTCTGTGCCTGTAGCTCAGCTGGATAGAGCAATGGCCTTCTAAGCCATGTGTCCGGGGTTCGAATCCCTGCAGGCACGTCATTTTATTGCCAGCATGGTGGGTATAGCTCAGCTGGTCAGAGCGCCAGGTTGTGGCCCTGGAGGCCGTGGGTTCAAGTCCCACTATTCACCCTTTCATCGTTGGGTAGTCGCCAAGCGGTAAGGCACAGGACTTTGACTCCTGCATGCGAAGGTTCGAATCCTTCCTACCCAGTTAGATTTGGGCTACTAGCTCAGGCGGTAGAGCACTGGACTTTTAATCCAGGTGTCCCGGGTTCGAGTCCCGGGTAGCTCATTCTCGCGGATGTGGCGGAATTGGCAGACGCACTAGACTTAGGATCTAGCGCCTTTGGCGTGGGGGTTCGACTCCCTTCATCCGCATTTAAAAAAGCTTCAAGACATAGGTCTTGAAGCTTTTTTAATCTTTGGGAATGCCGTAAACTGCAAGATTGCTATTTTTATATCGGTTGTCATGAGTCACGTCTTTTCCAAACCAGTCTGGAGGCGTAAACTTTTCCGAAGCCTTTTCTGATTCAAATTCTACTTCCACTGTAAGCAGATCTTCTAAATCTCCATGATAAACATCTAATTCTGCAACCAGATTATTTTCTAATGGAATATTATATCTACTTTTATAGATGGTATTGGAATCAACTTTTTGCCAAAGGCTTTCAAATTGTTCTTTTGTTAAAGGAAATTCTACTTCTTCTCTTTTTAAATGGCCTTTACTTTTAATAGTAAGGCAATAGTTATCATTACTTTTTCTTAATCGGATAATAGGGTCAATTGAAATATAACCTTGGATGATTTCTTCCTTTTCATATAGATGAAGATTTTCAGGTAATCTTTTCACTAAATATTTACGTTCTATTTCCATGATAAATTCCTCCCAAGAAATATTAAGAGAACAGATTACTTTAATTATAATGTATAATTCTCTTTTAAAAAAGCCAAAAAACAAAAAAATAAAAAAGCATAATTTTCTAAGGATTAAACGATAAAATCTTATCTAGAAAAAAATGTTTTTATTAGTTATTTTTATAAAAAAATCTGGTTTAAATTTTTCATCAAATGAATGTTTTATAGTAAAGTATCATTATGATAAAGTATTAAAGCTAAATTAATCACTGATAAAAAGCTGTTTCTTAATATTCATAATTAACTAAATAATATATTAATAGGTTCAAAAATATAAATATGCAATTTTTCCTTCATTTTATATAAGATTATGATAAAAGTAATCCATTACGATTCGAGGATAAATGAAAAATAAATTGCAAATTCCGATAAAAGGTGTTATAATAATCCTTGTTTTTAATCAATCAGCAGGTAAGATAAAGGAGGACAATATATGTTAAAGAGATTTTGGGCAATGAGCTTAGTGCTTGTAATGGTTTTTGCCATTGCTCTTACGGCTTGCAGTAAGTCTGATGACAATCAAACCGTTGGAGAAGCTCAGCAAAATACAAATAATGAAGATACAAAAGAAGAGTATCAAGGAGAAAAAGTATTAGATTATTACTTATCATCTGAACCTCAAACCTTAGACCCGCAACAAATGTGGGGACAACCAGATATCATGGTTGAAAATATGTTTATGGAAGGTTTAATGAGATTTGGTAAAGACGATTCTTCCCTAGAACCAGGAGTTGCTAAGGGATATACTTATGATGAAGCAAGCAATACTTATACTTTTGAACTTCGTGAAGATGCAAAATGGGAAGATGGAACACCAATTACTGCGGATGATTTCTTCTTCGCATGGAGACTGGCTGTGGATACGGCAGCACCTTATAGCTTCTTAATTACAGACTATATTGAAGGTGCAGCGGATTACGCAGCTTATGATAAGGCAAGCTTTTTAGCTGAAAAAGATGCTGCCTTTGCTAACCTTAGTGAGGAAGAACAGGCTGCTCGTATTGAAGCGATGGCAGACGATGAATTAAAGCAATACAATGCTAAAAAAGATGAATTATGGAGTCAGGTAAAAGCAGTAGCAGAAGGTTCAAACATCAAAATAACTCTTTCTATTCCAGCACCATATTTTCCAAGCTTAACCGCATTTGCAGTTTATACACCTGCAAGAGAAGATTTTTACAAGGAAAAATCAGCTAAAAATAAATATGGTATTGAGGCTGAAGGCTTACTGGCTAATGGACCATGGAAAGTTGAAGAATGGGTTCATAAAGATTACTTTAAGCTAGTAAAGAATGAAAATTATTGGAACAAAGACAACATTAATATTGATGTAATTAACTTGAAAATAGTCAATGAAGTAGAAACAAGAACAAACCTTCTTAAGACAGGTGCTTTAGACGGTTCAGCCATTCAGTCAAAAGACGTACCGGATTTTGAAGATATGGCAACTTTAGAAGAATTAAATTTACAACCAATGATTAATCGCTCAGACTTTAGTGTATTCTATATTGACTTTAATCATTTTGATAATCCGATTATTCAAAATAAAAACATCCGTAAAGCTTTAATGTATGCTATGGACAGAACTTCATTTGTTGAAAAAATTAATATTGGTGATGAGCCTGCTTTAGCATTTGTGCCAAAAGTATTCCCAGGACTTGAAAAGACATTCCGAGAAGAAAATGGCATGGAATTATTTAAAGATAACGATAAAGAAAAAGCCAAAGAATACCTGGAAGCTGGTCTTAAAGAATTAGGTCTTACTGAACTTCCTCCATTAGATATGCTTATTGGGGATTCAGACATTGACCAAAAAGTTGGTGAGAAGTTCCAGGCAGACTGGAACGAAATTGGTATTACTGTAAATCTTGTTCCACTGCCTTGGGGAGAAAGATTAACAAGACTTCAAAAAGGTGACTTTGCAATGAGTTCTTCCGGTTGGGGACCAGATTATCCTGATGCGATGACTTTCTTAGAATTATTTGAATCCGTAAATCCAAATAATAATGGACAATATAATAATCCTGAATACGATAAATTAATTAAGGCAGCAAAAAATGAAAAAGATGCAAAAAAACGTATTCAATATTTGTATGATGCTGAAAAGATGCTTATGGAAGATGCAGTTATTGTTCCACAATACTTTAGAAATGTTCATTTTACATTCAAAAAATATGTAACAGGTGTTGTAATAAGAGGCGTAGGAGCAACAACCGATTTCTATTGGGCAGATATTGATATGGCTGCTAAAGCTGCAGAGAAAAAGTAGTTTGTTTAGTCAGTTAATAATATATGGAAAGGTATATGTATATATACATATACCTTTCTTAATATAATAAAAGAATTATTTATTCGATTACCAGGCTTGAATGGTTTTAGAAAATCATAAATGTGAGGAGGTTACCATGTGCTAAAGTATATTCTAAAACGACTTCTAATGGCCCTTGCAACCTTGTGGGTTATATCGACCCTGACCTTTGTCTTAATGCATGCGCTGCCTAACGATCCTTTTACGGATCCAAAATTAAAGCCTGAGGTCAGACAAGCCTTAAGAGTTAAATATGGTTTAGACAAGCCTCTTTCAGAGCAATATGTTATCTATATGAAAAATTTGCTTAAAGGGGATTTAGGAACATCTATTAAATATCCTGGCCGTTCTGTTTCAGATATTATTGCAGAAAGTTTCCCAAAATCTTTTGCTTTAGGATGGCGTGCCCTGATTATTGCTGTAATTTTTGGAATGCTTTTAGGCATTATTGCTGCATTAAATCATCAAAAGACTCTGGACTATTTATCGATTTTTATTGCGATAATAGGGGTATCTATTCCTTCAATTATTTTAGGCCCGATTTTGGCTTATTTCTTTGGAGTAAAGCTGGGATGGTTTCCTGTTACAGTTGATAAGAGTGAGATTTCTCTTTTTCTCCCATCCTTAACATTAGCGATGAGTTCTTTAGCGACAATATCCAGATTAATGAGAACGACCACATTAGAAGTCTTAGGACAAGATTATATCAGTACTGCAAAAGCTAAGGGACTATCAAAAACACAAATTGTCCTGAAACATGTTTTAAGAAATGCAGTGATGCCTATTATTACTATTTTAGGACCTTTATTTGCAGCCTTAATCACAGGCTCTATTGTTGTTGAAAAGATTTTTGCAGTTGCTGGTTTAGGAGAATATTTTGTATCAACGATAACAGAACAGGATTATCCCATGATAATGGGTATTACGATTTTTTATGCTGCACTGATTATTTTATCTATTTTAGTGGTAGATATAATGTACGGATTTATTGATCCAAGACTGAGAATTTCCGGGAAAGGAGGGGAATAGATGATGAATACGGATATGGATAGAAATGAATTTAAACATGTTGGTAAAAACTTAAAGGCATCCCAGGAAATAAAGCGTCCCAGTTTATCTTATTGGAAGGATGCATACAGAAGGTTAAAGAATAATAAAGTTGCAATGCTTTCCTTCTGGGTACTGGTTATTTTAATTATTATGTCTGCTATAGGTCCTGTAATTACAAAGAATTTATACGGTCATACCTACGAGAGTCAAAATCTTGCAGAGCAAAATCAAACACCAATTATGACAAATGCAAGAAGTATCGCCTTATTGGCGAATGATGTTTTTGAATATGATAAATATTTATCAAGTTATCGTAAGGATAAGACAACTTTTAAAAACGTCCGACTTAAATCACCGGGTAAAATTGGATTTAAAATAGGAAATGCAGCAGATGAATCCTGGCAGGGAGACAAAAAAGAATACCAATTAATGATTGAAGTAAGCAGTTCTGATACCTGGAGCAGTATTATTGAAAAATTAAATAATGAGGGTCAAAGACTTCTTCAGGAAGATCCTGACTTCAGAGGCATTAAATTCGAAAAAAAGGGTAGCAATTTAGTGATAGAGACCGTAGGTGAAAAGTGGTTTAATAAAACCCATTGGTTTGGTACAGATGAATTTGGAAGAGATTTATTTACCAGGCTTTGGGAAGGTGGAAGAATTTCTTTCTTTATCGCCTTTATTTCCGTATTCATTGCATCTATTTTTGGTATTATTTATGGCGGACTTTCAGGTTATATAGGAGGAAAAGTAGACGAAATCTTAATGAGAATCGTCGAAATTTTAATGACTGTTCCCGACATGTTATACACAATATTATTATTAACGGTTATGGATCCAGGAATTAAACCCATTAGTATTGTATTAATTGTAACGGGTTGGATGGGGACAGCCAGAATAGTGCGTGGAGAAGTAATGCGTTTAAAGCATTCCGAATATGTTGTTGCAGCAAAAACCTTAGGTGCTGATACGAAGAAAATTGTCTTTGAACATCTTATTCCCAATGCCATGGGACCCATTATCGTTAATATGACAATGATGATTCCTAAAATGATCTTTGCTGAAGCGTTTTTAAGCTTTATTGGTTTAGGGGTTCCTGTGCCTTATGCATCCTGGGGTTCTCTTGCAAACCAGGGCGCAAGGATATTCAGGCAATTCCCTCATCAGTTATTGATTCCGGCTATTGCTATTAGCTTAACAATGTTTGCTTTTAATTTATTAGGTGACGGATTAAGAGATGCTTTAGACCCCAGACTTAGAAAATAGGAGGTGAGTCACTGATGAAAAAAATCCTGGAAGTTAAAAATCTCGAGGTATCATTTGATACTTATGCAGGCGAAGTACAGGCTGTAAGAGATGTTTCTTTTGATTTATATGAAGGAGAAACTCTGGCTATTGTTGGCGAATCTGGTTCAGGTAAATCTGTTACGGCAAAATCTTTAATACGTCTTAATCCTGAACCACCTGCAAGATATAAAGCTGGAGAAATCCTTTTGCACGGTGAAAATATATTGGACAAAAAAGAAAAAGAAATGCAGAAAATTAGGGGAAGTAAAATTGGAATGATTTTTCAGGATCCGATGACTTCCCTTAATCCTACTATGACTGTTGGCAAACAAATTATGGAAGCATTGATGAAACATCAAAAAGTAGCAAAGTCTGAGGCAAGAAAAGTTGCTTTAGAAATGTTAAGAATGGTGCAAATCCCTAATCCCGAAAAACGCTTTGATGAATATCCTCACCAGTTTTCTGGTGGTATGAGACAAAGAGTTATGATAGCAATTGCATTAGTATGCAATCCTCAAATATTAATTGCCGATGAGCCAACAACCGCCCTGGATGTAACCATTCAAGCCCAGATATTGGATTTGATGAAGAATTTACAAGAAAAAATTAAAACTTCAATAATCTTAATTACTCATGACTTAGGTGTTGTGGCTCATTCTGCCCAAAGGATAATTGTTATGTATGGAGGTAAAATTGTAGAAAGCGGAACGACAGATCAAATTTTTTATAAATCCAGACATCCTTATACCTGGGGGTTATTAAATTCTGTTCCCAGACTGGATATCCATAAAGAAGATGGTAGGCTGGATTCTATAGAAGGTACTCCTCCGGACTTATTTGCCCCTCCTCAAGGCTGTCCATTTGCTGACCGATGTGAATATGCAATGGAAATATGCAGAAAGAAAATGCCACCTCAGTTTGAAACAGGAGAAAATCATCATTCTGCTTGCTGGTTAAATCACGAATTTGCTCCTAAGGTTGAAAATCCTACTCAAATTGCCAAAAAGCTTCAAAAGGAGGAGGTGCAGATGCGTGAGCAATGATAGAGAAGTTCTTATAAAAGTAAGAAACCTGAAAAAATACTTTAATATTGATAAAAATATCTATCTTAAGGCTGTAGACGATGTTTCCTTTAACATTTATAAAGGAGAAACATTGGGGCTTGTAGGTGAATCAGGCTGTGGCAAATCAACCATTGGAAGAACGATTTTAAATATTTATAAAGCCACATCTGGTACAGTAGAATTCAAAGGAAAAAACATCTATGAGCTTAAGGGAAAGGAAGCCAAGGAGTTTACAAGAAAAGCCCAGATGATTTTCCAGGACCCTTATGCTTCATTAAATCCGAGAATGCTTGTGTCTAACATTATTGGAGAAGGTATTGATATACACAAATTATTGACTGGACAGGCCAGAATGAACCGTATTCATGAACTGCTTGAACTGGTAGGTTTAAATAAAGAACATGCAAACCGTTTTCCCCATGAATTTAGTGGAGGACAAAGACAAAGAATAGGAATTGCGAGGGCCCTGGCAGTTAACCCTGAATTTATTGTTTGTGATGAGCCCATATCGGCATTGGATGTATCTATTCAGGCACAAGTGGTTAATCTCTTAAAAGATTTACAGGAAAAAATGGGCTTGACCTATTTATTTATTGCCCATGATTTATCCATGGTAAGATATATTTCTGACAGAGTAGCGGTGATGTATCTGGGTTCTATGATGGAATTGGCCAATAGTGATGAACTATATGAAAATCCTCTTCATCCTTATACTAAAGCCCTCTTATCAGCTATTCCCATACCAGATCCTAAAGTGCAAAGAAAAAGAGAGAGGATTGTACTGCAAGGGGATGTGCCTAGTCCTATCAATCCGCCAAAAGGTTGTAAATTTGCAGACCGCTGTCCCATGGCAACAGAGAAATGTAAAAATGAAAGACCCAAATTAGAAGAAGTAAAAGAAAATCATTTTGTTGCATGTCATTATTGGAAAGAAGCTGAAAAGAGAATATGAACAAAATAAAAAAGCTATATAATTATTTCAATAAATAATTATATAGCATTTTTATTATGTCAAAAAAGATTATAAATATTTTATCAACATATTAAAAATATTGAGATAATATAAAAAGTTATAAGACTTAAATTGATATATGTATTTTTTGTTTTTTAGCAATTTTGCTCGGAAAAACCTCAATGCCTTAAAATATCATTCGGCTATGCAAACAGGTATGTATTTAAACAGTTCTTTAAGATTATCTCCTGTTATTTCACAGATTTGGGCTTGATTTAAAGCCTGCTCAATTTTATCAGGATTAATCTGATAGATATAGGCAATATCCTCTTTTGTATAAATTTTTTTATATCCTCTTTGCATTTGACGCCTAAGGAGTCCACAGATATAACTGCTTCCTGTAACCATAATGATAAAAAAAGAACTGGGATTAATAGAATCAATATTATATTTTGACATTAAATCTTTTATTTCTTCTACACTAATATCCAACAAGGCAGATGTATTTTCAATATTAAGCTGTTCGGGAGTGATTTTGAGAAAAAGATCGATTTCTTGAAGTTTTTTTTCGATGTTTTTTTGATATACCTGAAGAAATGAATATTTACAGAAGTGATATGAATAAGATGAATCCATTATGAGTTCCTCCTTGATGTAGATAAGAATTGTGTCGATTTTTATTATAACAAATTCGCTTGTTTATTTCATGTGTAATAGTTGGAATAATCTATTGTTTTATGGAAATGGTGCTATATTCCAACAAAAGAACTAATATTTTTTAAAAAAATAGGGATAATAATATCACGGAGGTGAAAAAAATGGCCAATAATAATACGAATAGTAGAAGAAATGCAGTTCCTCAGGCAAGAGCAGCATTAGACAAATTTAAATTCGAAGTAGCCAATGAAATCGGAGTACCTTTAAAGCAAGGCTATAATGGAGATTTAACTTCTGCTCAAGCTGGTTATGTAGGCGGATATATGGTTAAAAAAATGATTGAAAGACAAGAACAACAAATGGCTGGAAATACAAATAATCTTCAGTAAAAAAATAAAAAGATGACATAATTATTTATGTCATCTTTTTTTAATGCTTTTGGGATTTAAAAGATAACAGTCATTTGCCTTATAATAGATTATTCAAATATAACGCTTTCTAACATTTGACTTATTTCTTCTTTTCCTTCTTCTTCCGTATATCCGACAACAATATTAAATGCATATTTATCCATAATCTTAGTATAATATTTTTGAGTATACACGAAGCTGCCAAAGTCAATATTTGATTCTAATACATAAAAATCTTCTCCGCCTAAGTTTTCAGTGTAAATATCTTTAAAATTATAAGGTGTTTGACTTGCACTTTCTAACTGGTTTCTGATCGCTTCCAGATATTCACTTTCATTCTTAACTAATGAACCAACTTTTTCAGCCTGACAAATTACATTTGGGTTTATTTTGCCAAGTTCACCAATAGGGTATTTGCATATCATGAAAAAGGTTAATAATTTTTGCTCTGCAAGATCTAATGCTGCTTTTTTAGCTGCATTGTCTCCTGCGATAGCTTCTTTTCCAGCTTCCATCAGTTCATTAACCGTTTCATCATTTTGTATTTCCCAGCCTTCAGGGATATTCATGGATATACCAAAATAACTGTTTGTATAAGTATTTCCCTGAAATTCACCTAAAGTTAGTTCTTTTTTAGAACAAGCTGCAGTGGATAAACATACTAATAATACCAATACAAAAACTAAAGAATTCTTTACTTTATTCATTATCTCACCCTATTCCAGAAATTGTTGTTGTGTTACAATAGATGACTGTTATTCAATGACCAAATTATAATGTTAATAATAGAAAAATTCAATTATTTCATTTATAGAAATTTTTGAGATAAAAATTAATTTTTTGTATACAATTAACATAATTAAATATAATTAAATTTTTAAAAGTTTATTTATGATGGAATGATATTATTAAAGAGAAATTCTCTGATATCTTGACGTTAATTTTTTATTCAGATATAATTCTTATGTTAAGGAAATCATATTTTAAAAGTAAATGAGTAGATTTAAACAGTAGCTTGTGGTATAATTTTTAAATAGTTGACTTGTCGTATAGAAAATCAAAGAGTTTCTTTTAAAATTGATTTGAGAGAAGCAGTTTATATATTATCATGGGTTCCTTGCTTCTCTATATTTTATATTTTTATATAAGAAAACTATGGATACACATTGATGAGTGTACATAGATTATAATATTGTGTTTAAGGAGGACAAATGAAATGAATTCACAATTAGAACGATTAGATAATAATCAGGTAAAATTAACCATTGAAGTTGCGGCTGAAAGATTTGAAGAGGGTATGAATTATGCTTTCAATAAGAATAAAAAGTACATTTCAGTTCCTGGCTTTCGTAAAGGCAAGGCTCCAAGACATTTAGTAGAAAAAATGTATGGTCCGGAAATTTTTTATGAAGACGCTGTCAATTATATAATTCCTGGGGAATATGAAAAGGCAGTAGAAGAACATGATTTAGATGTTGTATCAAGACCGGAATTTGATGTTGAAAAAATTGGCAAGGGTGAAAATTTAGTATTTACTGCTGTAGTAACGGTTAAACCAGAAGTAAAATTGGGACAGTATAAAGAAATTGAACTTCCTAAAATAAATGTGGAAGTAACAGATGAAGAAATCAATGAAGAATTAAAGAAAGTTCAGGAAAAGAACTCCCGCCTCTTTACTGTAACGGACAGAGCAGTAAAAGACGGGGATGAAGTTGTTATTGATTTTGAAGGTTTTGTTGACGGAGAAGCTTTTGAAGGCGGAAAAGCGACTGATTATACTCTTAAAATTGGTTCCAGAACTTTTATAGATAATTTTGAAGAACAATTAATTGGAAAAAATCCAGGGGAACAATTAGATGTCAATGTGACTTTCCCGGAAGATTATGCTCAAAAGTCTTTAGCGGGTAAAGCCGCTGTATTTAAAGTAGAAATTAAAGGCATAAAAGAAAAAGAACTTCCTGCTCTTGATGATGAGTTTGCTAAAGATGTTTCAGAATTTGATACATTAGATGAATACAAACAGGATATTAAGGAAAAACTCTTAGAACAAAAGGAAAGCAGAGCAAGAAGAGAAAAAGAAAAAGATGTACTTGAAAAGATCATAGCAAATGCAGAAATGGATGTTCCTGGAGTTATGATAGAAAATAAGATTGATCAAATGCTTCAGGATTTTGAAATGAGGATGGCATATCAGGGACTTCCATTTGAGCAATATCTTCAATTTACGAATCAAACGATAGATGCATTGAGGGATAAATTCCGTCCGGAAGCAGAATTCCAGGTAAAAGCAGGCTTAGTATTAGAGCAAATTGCAAAAGAAGAAAACATTGAAGTGAGTGATGAAGAATTAGAAGAAGAATACAAGAAGCTGGCAGAACAATATAACATGGAATTGGATAAGATTAAAGAAAGTATGGGTGAATCAGGAAGCAAGGCATTAAAGGAGGACATAAAAATCCGTAAAGCAGTTGATCTGGTTGTTGAAAGTGCAGTAGAAAAGTAATATATAAATAAAAGGAGGAATGGTTATGAGTTTGGTACCTATTGTTGTTGAGCAAACCAACAGGGGTGAACGGTCTTATGACATATATTCCAGACTTTTGAAGGATAGAATAATATTTCTTGGGGAAGAAATAAATAATGTGACTGCTAATTTAGTTGTTGCACAGCTTTTGTTTCTGGAAGCAGAAGATCCTGATAAAGATATTTACTTATATATCAATAGTCCTGGTGGTTCTGTGACTGCTGGTATGGCCATTTATGATACGATGCAATATATTAAAGCAGATGTTTCAACCATTTGTATTGGAATGGCTGCAAGCATGGGAGCTTTCTTACTAAGTGGCGGTGCGAAAGGAAAAAGATTTGCAGTACCTAATGCAGAAGTAATGATTCATCAGCCTCTTGGTGGAGCAAGCGGTCAGGCTACGGACATTCAAATTCATGCGGAACATATTTTAAGAATTAAAAAACGCTTAAATAAGCTTTTAAGTGAAAATACCGGCCAACCTCTGGAAAAGATAGAAAGAGATGTTGAAAGAGATTATTTCATGACTGCTGAAGAAGCAAAAGCTTATGGATTGATAGATGAAATCATTAGTTCAAGGAAGGAAATTGAAAAGAAATAAGAGGTGAGTGTATGGCTGGCAGATATGACGAGAAGAAGCAGCTTAAGTGTTCTTTTTGCGGAAAGACCCAGGAACAGGTAAGAAGATTGATTGCCGGACCAGGCGTATATATATGTGATGAGTGTATCGAACTTTGTTTTGAAATCATTGAGGAAGAATTTAATGAACTCCCTGAAAGCAATGAGTTGTCTGATATTCCTACTCCCAAAGAAATTAAGGAACATTTAGATGAGTATGTTGTAGGTCAGGAAAGGGCTAAAAGAGCTTTAGCTGTAGCTGTTTATAATCATTACAAAAGGATTTATTCAGAAAATGGCTACGATGATGATGTGGAATTACAAAAAAGTAATATTTTAATGCTCGGGCCCACTGGTTCTGGTAAAACCCTTTTAGCACAAACTTTAGCCAAAATGATGAATGTACCTTTTGCTATAGCAGATGCTACTTCTTTAACTGAAGCAGGATATGTAGGTGAAGACGTAGAAAATATTCTTCTAAAGCTGATTCAAGCTGCAGATTATGATATTGAAAGAGCAGAACATGGGATTATCTATATCGATGAGATAGATAAAATAGCAAGAAAATCAGATAACCCTTCCATTACCAGGGATGTAAGTGGTGAAGGGGTTCAACAGGCCCTTCTTAAAATTCTCGAAGGCACTGTGGCTTCTGTTCCGCCGCAAGGTGGCAGAAAACATCCTCATCAGGAATTTATACAAATTGACACGACCAATATTCTGTTTATCTGTGGAGGCGCTTTTGACGGCATAGAAAAAATTATAGAAAAGCGTATTGGAAAAAGCGGCTTAGGTTTTGGTGCAGAGGTAAAAAGTAAAAAAGAGAAAAATATTGGGGAAGTTTTAACTCATTTATTACCCCAGGATTTGCTTAAATATGGTTTAATTCCGGAATTTATAGGTCGTGTTCCAGTGATCGTTTCCCTGGATGACCTGGATGAAGATGCTTTAGTTCGCATATTGACTGAACCTAGGAATGCACTGATAAAGCAATATAAAAAGCTTTTTGAAATGGATGACGTTATTTTGGAATTTGAAGAGGAAGCAATCAGGTTAATTGCTAAAAAAGCAATTCAGAGGGAAACTGGTGCAAGAGGTCTCAGGGCTATATTAGAAGAATTAATGACGGATGTTATGTATGAAATACCATCTACTAAAAATGTAGAAAAGTGTATTATTACAAAGGCCACCATTGAGAAAAAAGAAATGCCACAATTAATTATTAATGAAAATAAACAGCCCATAAAGAAGAAAAGGAAGAAAAGAGCAAACAGAGGTGAAACTGCTTAAGAAAAAGATGCATAAACTGCATCTTTTTTCTTTTATCTTTGTAATAAAAAGCCTGCTATTGAGCATACTAAAGCTATAGTATTTATGCACGATAGGAGGCCGTTAAGTGAGTAGTGTATTGATTATCATACAATTTGTATTTTCAGTAATTATTGGAATCTATTTTTTAGTTCTTTTAAAAAACCAACAAACAACGAAAATATCCATTGGGAAAGAATCAAAAAAAGAACTGGAAAAATTGAAAAACTTAAGGTTAATTCATTTGACAGAACCCTTGTCTGAAAAAACACGGCCAAATTCTTTTAAAGAAATAATAGGTCAGGATGACGGATTGAGGGCTTTAAAAGCAGCTTTATGTGGACCTAATCCCCAACATGTTATTATTTATGGTCCTCCAGGCATAGGAAAAACAGCTGCTGCCAGGGCGGCATTAAATGAAGCCAAAAAGATTCCTTTTTCTCCTTTTAAAGAAGATGCTCCTTTTATTGAAATGGATGCTACCACCCTTAGATTTGATGAAAGGGGAATTGCGGATCCATTAATTGGTTCTGTTCATGATCCAATTTACCAGGGAGCTGGAGCTTATGGAGCAGCAGGGATACCTCAACCAAAGCCTGGTGCTGTGACGAAAGCCCATGGAGGCGTATTGTTCATTGATGAAATTGGAGAATTACATCCAATTCAAATGAATAAACTTTTAAAAGTTTTAGAAGACAGAAAAGTTTATTTAGAAAGCGCTTATTATTCTTCTGAGGATCCTAATATCCCCAGTCATATTCATGATATTTTTCAAAACGGGCTCCCTGCAGACTTCAGACTGATAGGGGCGACAACCAGAAGCCCAGAAGAGATTCCCCCAGCTATCCGTTCCAGATGTACGGAAATATTTTTTCAGCCCTTAACCCAGGAAGATGTGAAGCAAATTGTAAAAAATGCGGCAAAAAAAGGGGCTTTTTCCCTGGATGAAGGGGTTGCAGAATTAATTTCTACTTATGCGAATAATGGCCGGGACGCAGTGAATATTTTACAAACTGCTGGCTGCGTGGCCATAATGGAAAACAGATCAGATATTACAATTAAGGATATTGAATGGGTTATAGAATTCGGACAGTATAACAAACGATTAGATAAAAAGATTTTTTCAGAAAAAAGAATTGGTTCAGTTAACGGGCTGGCTGTCTATGGGATCAGGATGGGCGCTTTGCTGGAAATAGAAGTAACTGCTCAAAAGGCAGAAGAAAAATCTAAGGGCAGCTTAAAAGTAACAGGAATCATCGAAGAAGAAGAATTTAATAAAAATAATGGTAAGATGAAAAGAAGAAGTACAGCTTTTGCTTCTGTTGAAAATGTTTTAACAGTAATGAAAAATGTTTTTGATATTCCATATAAGGATTATGATATTCATATTAATTTTCCAGGTGGGATGCCTGTAGATGGGCCTTCAGCGGGAGTCGCAATATTTATTGCTGTCTATTCAGCGATACTTAAAAAACCAGTATCGGCTAAGATAGCAATGACAGGCGAGCTTTCTATCCGTGGTAATATTCATCCTGTTGGGGGTGTTCATGCAAAAATAAATGCTGCAAGAGAAGCTGGAATTGAAAAAGTATTTATTCCTTTAGATAATTGGCAGGAAACATATAAAAATTATGCCATAGAAGTGATAGCCGTAAAGAATATAGAAGAACTGGTGAAACAGGTATTTGAAAAGCAAAATGATGATATTATTGTAAAAACAAAATCAGCCGAGGTTTTAACGGCACAAGGAATTTGATTGTACAATTCCTTAAAAAGAGCATCATTGTAAAAAGAAAAGATATTGATGGAAATTTGTAATTATATATTGAGAATATAATTTTAAATATGATATAATTTTTAACATATAAAACTAATGTAAACCAATGGAGAAATACTTTCATTGGTTTTTAATATTACTATAGACAGACAGGGGGGTAATACTTCTGGTTATCGAGCAGGCGCAGTTAAAAGATTTGGTAGAGATTCTTTTACTTCAAAAACAAGCCTATATTAGTGAAGCAGAGCTATATGGCGATTTCAATATGCTCCCGCTAGTTGAAACTTTAGATGAAATTGAGCAAGAGTTTTCCACATATTTATTTTTAAAGGCAATTATTAATGGGGTTATCATTGGTTCAGTAAGGGCTTATCAAGAGGGCGACACTTGTTATATAGGAAGACTTGTAGTACATCCAAAATTTCAAAGACAAGGGATTGGAACCAGACTTATCAGGGAAATAGAATCTATCTTTAGAACTTGTAGAAGATATGAAATTTTTACTGGTCACAAAAGCATTAGAAATATTAATTTATACAAAAAATTAGGATATAAAGAATTTCAGGTTAAAGAGGTAAGTCCAAATCTCCAGTATATTTATATGGAAAAAATAAATGAAAATTTACAAAGCAATATTGTTTAAAGGAGGCGTAGAGAAGAAGACGGCTCCTTTTTTTGTGAAAAAAGTAGCTGGAAATTAGACGTTGAAGATTAAAAAAGAAGAAAGAAAAAAGAAAGTTGGAATTAGGAAATGGAAATAAAATACATAATAAAATCTGATTTGACAAGTGTCGATAAAATAAGCATAATTACTATAGACACTAGATGTGGGGTGAAAATATGACGAGAAAAACGGATAATATAATACAAATACCTTTGGTTGCATTAAGAGGTCTTACAGTTTTTCCAAAAATGATATTGCATTTTGATGTGGTTCGTCAAAAATCTATTAAAGCTTTAGAAGAATCTATGGTAAAAGGAGAGCCTATTTTTCTTGTTGCTCAAAAAGAGGTTGAAATAGAAGAACCAGATATAGAAGATTTATATACAGTCGGAACTATCTCCCATATTAAGCAGATATTAAAGCTGCCGAATAATGCGATTCGTGTCTTGGTGGAAGGACATGAAAGGGGAAGAATTATAAGTTTTAAGCAAAAGGATCCTTTTTTTCTGGTGTATGTAGAAAAAGATAATAAAACAAGAAAAATGAATACTGATAGTGACAATTTAAATGTAAAAGCACTTTTAAGATTAGCTGCGGAAACGCTTGAAGATTATGCCAGAATAAATAACAGAATTTCTCCGGATACACTTAACAGTATTATTTCGATGGAGAAGCCGGGGGAAATGGCAGATGCAATTATATCCAATATCCATTTAAAATTAGAGATTAAACAACAGGTTTTAAGTGAATTTGATGAAGAAAATCGGTTAATGATGGCAATAGAGATACTTAAATCTGAAATTGAAATCATGGAAGTACAAAAAGAAATTTTAGAAAAAGTTAAAAAGAAAATTGATAAATCTCAAAGAGAATATTATTTGAGAGAACAGTTAAAAATAATTCAAAATGAGTTGGGAGATAAGGACGGAATTCAAGCCGAGGTTGATGAATATAGAGCAAAACTGGAAAGGCTTAGTCCGCCACAAGAGGTAAGAGAAAGAATTGAAAAAGAGCTTGATAAAATGATAAAAATGCCTTCAAGTTCAGCAGAAAGTGCAGTTGTAAGAAATTATATTCAGTGGCTGTTGGACCTTCCCTGGACTCAGGAAACGAGAGAAAGTATCAGCATTGATAAAGCTGAAAAGATATTAGAAAAAGACCACTATGGTTTAGAACAGGTTAAAGAAAGAATTCTGGAGTATTTATCTATAAGAGCGCTTTCGCCTGAGGCAGACAGCCCCATTATATGTCTGGTTGGACCACCGGGCGTAGGAAAAACTTCTATTGCGCATTCTATTGCAAAAGCTCTTAACAGAAAATATGTTAGAATTTCACTCGGAGGCGTAAGGGATGAGGCTGAAATAAGAGGGCATCGCAGAACTTATGTTGGTGCACTCCCGGGCAAGATTATTCAGGCTATGAAAAATGCAAAAAGCAAAAATCCTTTAATGCTTTTGGATGAAATTGATAAGATGAGCAGTGATTTTAGGGGAGATCCTGCATCTGCATTATTAGAGGTTTTGGATTCAGAGCAAAATTCTGCTTTTGTAGATCATTATATAGATATGCCTTTTGATTTATCAAAAGTTTTATTTTTAACAACGGCCAATACTCTTGATACAATTCCTAAGCCCTTACTGGACAGGATGGAAGTTATCCGCATATCTGGTTACACAACAGAGGAAAAATTCCATATTGCGAACAATCATTTAATGGATAAGCAGTTGAAAAAGAACGGGCTTAAAAAATCCCAAATTCGTATCGATAAAAAAGCCATTGAAAGTATTATCATTTATTATACGAAAGAAGCTGGTGTCAGACAGTTAGAAAGAATGATAGGACAACTATGCAGAAAAGTAGCTAAAGAAATCATTAAAGAAAATAAAAAAATGGTCCGCATTACCGAATCCAATTTGGAAAAGTATCTTGGGAAGAAGAAGTACAGACTAAATAAAATTATTGAAGAAGCAGAAGTGGGCATAGCAAGAGGACTTGCATGGACACCTGCAGGAGGAGATACGCTTTCTATTGAAGTCAATACAATGAAAGGGACAGGAAAATTCGAGTTAACGGGTCAATTAGGAGAAGTTATGAAAGAGTCAGCAAAAGCGGCAATTAGTTATATCCGTTCAAAGGCTGAAGATTTTGGGATTGATGCTGATTTTTATAAAACGAATGACATTCATATTCATGTTCCGGAAGGGGCTGTCCCCAAAGATGGTCCATCAGCAGGAATTACAATGGCAACAGCTATGATTTCTGCACTCACAAATATGCCTGTGAATAATTATGTTGCAATGACTGGGGAAATCACCCTTAGAGGAAGAGTTTTACCTGTTGGAGGTTTAAAAGAAAAAATTCTTGCTGCTAAAGCAGCAGGGATAAAAAAAGTTCTGATTCCTGCAGAGAATGAGGTGGATTTGCAGGAGATTCCTGATTCGGTTAAAAATAATCTGGAGATTGTGCCCGTAAAAACGATGAATGAAGTCTTAATGCATGCGCTGATTAATCCTATTGAAAAAAAAGAAAGAGCCGATAATAATGAATTTACTATTTCCAAAGAAATCTTTAATTCACAAGATAGTAATGAAATGATACATCCAAGTTAATAAAAAAATTTTATTATATAAAGGAGGAAGTATGGAAGTCAATAATGTAAAATTAGAGCATGTCTGTGGAAATGCGAGTCAATTTCCGGACACGAATTTAAATGAGATTGCTTTCGCTGGCAAGTCTAATGTAGGGAAGTCCTCCTTGATTAATGCATTAGTGAATCGTAAATCCTTAGCAAGAACGAGTGCCCAGCCAGGTAAAACCCAAACGATTAATTTTTATAATGTGGAAGGAAAGTTATATTTTGTTGACTTACCAGGTTATGGCTATGCAAAGGTTTCTGCACAAGAAAGAGAGCGTTGGGGTAAATTTATTGAAAGCTATTTAGTGAATCGAAAACAATTAAAACAAGTGGTTTTATTAATAGATATTCGGCACAAACCGGGAGAAAATGACAAATTGATGTACGAATGGCTTCGCTATTATCAAAGTAACATATTAGTTGTAGCAACCAAAGCGGATAAGATAAAAAGAAGTCAGTACCAAAAACATTTATCGATAATTCGCAAAGAGCTGGGTATGGACAGTAGCGATATCTTAATTCCTTTTTCATCGGTCACAAAACAAGGTAAGAAAGAGATATGGGATCTATTTGAGCAGTGGCTTTTAATTGAGGAATAAAAATAATTATTAACAGCAAACTTTCGTTAAAAAAGCACGTATATAAGTATATAAATTCTACAGTAACTTATGGAGCAGTTTATTAAAAAGGAGGGATTCCATGAAGAAAAAGTTATGTTTGTCCAATAGAGATAAAAAATTTGCGGGGGTATGTGGCGGTATAGCTGAGTTTTTTGATATTGATGCAACTTTAGTGCGAATTTTTTGGGCTTTACTCACTTTGATGTCAAGTATAATTCCAGGAATAATCCTTTATCTTATTTGTTGGGCGATTATGCCTATGCCTGATGACTATAAAGATATGAGATAATAGAAGATAATGAAAGATTAGAAAAGATTATGTAAGAAAACAAATAATAAAAGAAAAAAATGTCCGATACTTCGGACTTTTTTTTTAAAAAAACTATTGAATAGTAAGTAAAATATAGTTAGAATATGATTATGGACAAATATTTAGTAAAGGGGTAATATTATGAAAAAAACGAAAGCTATCCTAGGTTTACCAATTATTAGCATATCAACAGCTGAAAATGTGGGGAAAGTCAACAATTTAATTGTTAATGGGGCGGATGGTACTGTTGACTACATTTTAGTAGAAACAGGGGATAAAGCCATTAATTCATTAGTAATTTCAACAAGAGATATTATTGGTGTGGGAGAGTATGCTACAACGATTGATAATGAAGGTGTAATGATTGATATTAGTAGTGTACCGGATGCGATCGATTTACTCCAAAAGAATGTTCAAATAAAAAATACCAGCATATTAACCAAAAATGGTAATTTAATTGGAAAGAGCGGAGACTTTTTCGTAGATGAAGATTTTAATATTGCTGCATTGGAATTTATTGAAGAAGGAAATTCAGATGAAGTAAAATTAATTCTTAGAAAAGACGTAATTACTTTTGGTAAAAATTTAATTGTGGTTGAAGAAGATATTGAAGACAGAATATTAGATTCAGAAGATGAATTATTTTCAGATGAAAAGTCAAGTTTTTTCATAGATCCGATGAAGAAGGCATTGTAGAATCTGCTGGTGTTCTTGAATATTCACTAGATGTCGATGAAGGGCAGGAAGAATTTATTGAAAAAGAGCCGGACATGATGACAATGTCTTTTGAGGATGAAGATTCTTTTGATGATAATTTAATAAAAGATGAAAGTTTAGAAGAGGTAAAGCAAGCGGATATAGAGTCTGTTAAAACAGCAATAGCAGAAGCCATTGCTGCAGCAGAAGCAGAGATAAAAGTTGAGGAAGAAGTCCTCGAGGAAAAAACGGATGTTGATATTGCAGTAGAAGAAGCCGAACTGGCAGTAGAAGAGGCTGTAGTAGCAGCAGAATCTGTAGCAGGTTTAATAGAGCCGGTAGAGGATGAAGTTGAGGAAGACATTAAAGAAGAGAATACAGAAGAGAATACAGAAGAATTCGTTGAAGAAGGATCAGCAAAAGAAACAGAATCAGAAGAGGCTGCTGAACAGACAGAAGAACAAGCAGAAATTGAAGAAGAGATTGTTGCGGCAAATATTATGTCCGAACCATATAACGAAGAAGAGACAGAAAAATTATCAGAAAAAGAATTTTTCTATATTGATATGGATGAGGATATGATGGATGAAGATCAAATCGAGACCATTAATCTTGATGAAAATATTTTAGATTTTGAAGATGAAGATTCGCAACTCGAATTCGATTTTAATAATAACGACTTGGATTTTAATTATGTTTCGGATGATTTGCCCAATGAAGTATTTTATAGCTTTGGAAAAGAGAAAGATAAAGATAAAGAAGATGAAGAAGATGGCTTTATGTCCCGCATTATGAAAAAGATGCAAGAAGCAGGTAATCCTATTGATTTAGAGAGGAATAAACAATTAGATGGTGTATTTGAACAAAAACAAATAGAATTCTTAACTGGTAAAACAATCACCAAAGATATTGTCACCGATAGTGGCAAAGTAATAGCTAAAGCTGGAGAGTTAATTAGTGCAGAAACAATAACAAATGCTAAGAAAAATGGTAAACTGATCGATGTGATTATGAATTGTAAGTAAACATGTTTACTTTTTTTTTAGAGAAAATTACTCCTCGCGGCAGAAATTTGTAAAAAACTATTGAATATTGTTGTAATATAGCTAAAATAGAATTATAGAGATAATTAATCGGTAAAGGAGTAAAACTATGAAAAAATCAAGTACGCTTATCGGATTAACTGTCGTCAGCTTAGCTACTGCTGAGAAAGTCGGTAACGTGAGCAGTTACTTAGTTAATGCCGAAAAAGGTAGAGTTGATTATTTAGTGATTGAAACCGACCATGAAATGATGAATTCGTTTGTTATTTCCACAAAAGATGTCCTTCGTGCAGGTAATAATGCAGTTATGGTAGAAAATGAAGATGTAATGCTGGATAATAGAAGCGTAGCTGACGCCATAAAGTTATTTCAAAAAAATATTCAAATTAAGGACACAAATATTCTCACGGATAAAGGAAATTATCTTGGAAGGACAGGCGATTTTTATATTCACGAAGAAAGGTTTGACATTACCGGCTTAGAGTTAATTCCGAGCGATGGTGGAGCAAGCAAAATCATTCCTAGTAAATATGTAATTATATATGGAAAAAATACCATCATTGTAAAAGATGAAGCAGTACATAATTTGTTAAACTCCGAAGATGAATTTGAGGATGAATATCAGGAAGTAGAGCAGGTATCTTTTTTCATGGGTCCGATGAAAAAGACAGCATAGATGCTAAAGAACCTGAAATGGATAATTTAGACAATGAGCTGTCTTTTGAGGATAGGGAAACACAAATCATTTTAAATGATGTCATTATTGATGAAGATGAAGAGTTAACTAATCATTTAAGCTTTAACTCTCCAATAACAGATGAATTTGAACAAAATGAAAATGAATTAAGTGAGGATTTTTCTTCTTTAGAAGAGCAGGACAGCAATTTGACTTTTGATTCTACTGTATTGGAAGATGAAAACATCGATCTGAATCAAAATGAAATTAGTTTAGAAGAAGAAGCCATTACTTTAGACCAGGAAGTTCAAAGTGAATTACATTTTGAAGAAGAGACAGACACTATGGATGAGCCTCTGTTAGAAGATGACGAAACGAAAATGACTTTAGAAGAAATGATACAAGAAACTTTACAGAGAGAGGGTTTAATTGCTCCTGGCGAAAAGTTTAGTTTAGACGATGTAGAACCAGTTGATATTGATTATGATTTACTGCTCCAGCAGCAGAACAGTTTTAATTTTGGAGGGGACAATCAGTCTGAATCTGATTTATTGGATGATGATGATGATGATGACGACAGTATGGATTTAGGCAATGATTTTGCTGATGATTCAGATGATGATGACGAAGAAGTTAAAGCAAGTAATTTATTATTTGCAGATGAAGAAAAATCAGCAAATAATAAATTAAGTGATAGTTTACTTGATTTTGACAGTAATGATTTTGAGCTTAGTTTTGATGGAGAAAAAAGTCTGGAAGACACCGAAGATGCTGATAACGCTTCATATAGTTTACTGATGAATGATGAAAATGAGGAAGACGATATTAATGATGATTATGCTAGTAGTTTCGGAAGTTTCTTTGATGACATTGGTGTAGAAAAGAATTCCGAACAAGAATTAATTGATAAGGTCTTAAAAGATATTCAGGCAGCAGATTCTGGTGCTGGATATGATGAACTGGGTATGGAATTTTCAAAAAAGGATAGTGTTTTCGAAAAGAAACAAACAAAATATTTAACGGGTAAAAGAGTGACAAAAGACATCCGTAATGAACATGGGGAAATCATTGCTAAGGCTGGGGATGTTATTGACGAAAAAATTATAAAAAACGCTAAACGGCAAGGAAAATTAATTGAGTTGATTATGAATTCTAATTAATTAGAAGAAGATTTAGAAGAACGCATATATTGCGTTCTTTTTTTTGTAACACAAACTTAATATTGTATTAATATGGTCATAATAGAAATAGGATATATTTAGGATATTGGTTATAAAAATGGAATCAATTATAAGAAAGAGGTTTGAATCTTTCTTATCGTCGGGAGGGGGGTTAAAATGAAATTTGAACGCCAATGGATACCTAATTATACGGAATTAGAAGATGAGGAATTATTAAAACAGATTGAATTGTTAAGAAAAGAGCTTGAAGATACAAAGAATTGGTTAGAAGAATCTGCTAATGAAAAAGGACCAATGGCATATATGAATAAAAGGATGGCAAAACTTGCACATTCTCTTGCCCGCGAAAAATATAGATTATACACAGAAGAAGCACAAAAAAGAGGCATTCTTGATTAAGGATTCATTGCTGGCCTGTTGGATTAGTCAGAGAAGCCAGGATAGATTGATATAAAGCCTGGGCATTATTTTCCCAATTGGAACAAATGTTTTTGGCTTGCTCTTTTGAAGCTGTATTAATTTCTAAATGGATCAATGATCTTTCATCTTCTTTAATAGTACATTTTACAATATATTCATTACTGGCATTTGGAAAGTATTCAGCGGATACTTCCAGTTCATTCTTCAGACGACGGCGGTTTTTTTGAATGTAACCATCTATTTCTGACTTAATACTTGCAGGAATTCGGTTGCTGAAATATTCCAGGGTATTGATTCCTTTGTCTGCAATGGTATATCTTGTTGTATGATTATCTTGTTCTTTTATTATCAGATTGCTGACCGATAATTCTGTTAAGTATTGCTGTAAGGAAAAATAATCAATATATCCTTTTTCCATAATAAAATCCGTAATTTGGGCATGGGATATAGGGATTTGGATCTTGTGCAGAAGATACAATAAAATTAACTTATTTGTAGTTAATTCTCTTGTTGAATCAAACATATTTTATCCTCCCACTATTTTCTATATTAAATATGATTTCTGTAAAACTTTCCTTGCCAGGTATTTCTTTCTTTGAGTCTTTTATGAATGCCGTTTAAGACGGCTTTTTTATTTTTGCTCCACAAGGGTGCTATAAGTAAATCTTTAGAACCGTCTCCTGTTAAGCGGTGAATGACCATATCAGGAGGAAGCAGTTCCAGACAATCGATGATAAGGTCGATGTATTCATCTTTTTCCAAGACTTTAAAAGGATTTTTCAGATACATTTGGTACAAGGGAGTATTTTTTAAAATATGAAGAAGATGAAGTTTAACTCCTTGAACTGGCTGCATGGAAATATACTTTACAGAAGAAAGCATATCTTCTTTGTTTTCTCCAGGAAGTCCTAAAATTAAATGAACAACACTTTCAATTTTTCTTTCATTTAAATTATATACGGCTTCATTAAAACATGAAAGAGAATAGCCTCTATGAATAAGTGAAGCAGTTTTTTCATGAATGGTTTGGAGTCCTAATTCTACCCACAAATAAGTCTTTTTATTAATTTCATCCAATAAGTCAAGGACATCATGCCCCAGACAGTCCGGACGGGTGGCAATAGCCAAGCCGACTACACCAGGGAAAGATAAAGCTTCTTCGTATTTTTTTCTCAGGATATCAACAGGAGCATATGTATTTGTGAAGGCTTGAAAATATGCTATATATTTTCCAGCAGGCCATTTTTTTTCTAATAACTCTTTACCTTTCATAAATTGCTCAAAAAGAGATAAATCTGCAGCAGGGATGAAGTCTCCGGAACCCCGGCCACTGCAAAAAATACAACCATTATCGGATATGCTTCCATCTCTGTTGGGACATGTAAATCCGCCATCTAAAGATATTTTAAAAACTTTTTCATTAAATTTTTTTCGAAGATGATAGTTCAAGGAATGATAGGCAATGCCATCCCAATTCATAATTAAGCTCCATTCAAAAGATATTATCTATTATGGTAAACCTATCTAATAAAAAAATCAATATTAAAAAGTCCATATTATTTACGAGAGTTAAAATTTCAACTTCCTGTAAATAAATTTTTTTCAAAAAGGAAACAATAATTTATAAGACTTAGATAAACATCGAGGAGAGTCTTATGGATATTTCTGTGATTATACCAGCGTATAATGAAGAAGGGAGAATAGGAAAAGTCCTGTCTTCATTAATTGATCTTGAATGTATTAATGAAATAATTGTTGTTAATGATGGTTCTGATGACGGGACCTCAGAAGAAGCCAAAAAATATCCCGTTAAGGTCATTGATATTGCCCAAAATATCGGTAAAGCCGGAGCGATGAAGAAAGGTTTAATTGGCAGCAAAGGCGAATGGATATTATTTTTAGATGCAGATTTGATGGGTTTATCCAGAGAGCATATACAAGCAATGATTGATTGTGCTAAGAAACAAGATGCAGATATGGTTATCGGATTATTTACTAAAGGAAATTTAATAACAGATATTTCACATAAAATTGCCCCGTTTCTGTCGGGGCAAAGATTAATAAAAAGAGCTATAATAGAAAATATTGATTTTGATGAGACAATAGCATATGGGATTGAAATATATCTAACAAATTATTTCAGGAAAAAAGGTTATTATGTTAAAAAGGTATTTATGCCAAATTTATATCATATTCCCAAAGAGATAAAAAGAGGTTTTATAAAAGGTAAGAAAGAAAAATTAAAAATGTATTGCGATATAATATTTACTGTGATCCAACTTTATTTAATACCCAAATGGCTGAAAAAGTTGTATAAATGCAATATATAATTTTTAAATCAGGGTATGATAATACTCCTTACTTTGTCTTAATATTTCACATATTTCTTTAAGATGCAGCCATTCTTCTTCTGAATCAATCAGTCTTATCATATTTACAAAATCGTTTCTTACTTTATTACTAAATTCTTCTTTCAACCATTCGATTTCTTCATTTGTTTCAACCTGATTCATTTTTATAAGAAATTCTCGTGCCCTTTCCCTTGAAGTGAAAGGAATAAAGGGTTCTAATTTATCTAAAGCAGCTTCCAAAGCTTCATATTGTCTTTGAAAAGGATTATCTTCAACTTCGGCAATGTAAGTAAATAAGGATTCCAGATTAAGAAATGTAACATTCTCTAATTCTGAGTAATCAAAGTTCTGAATTAAATCTCTTAAGTTATCCAATTCAAAAAAAAGTTCTTCCCGACTTAAGATATTTGACATATTAACCCTTCTTTCATAGGAATATGTTGATACAATATTAATATTTGCAGAAGCCATTCAAAAAACACAATTAAAATTTGTTGCTTTTAGCGGATAAAGCTATAATTGCTTTTAACAGGAAATATTAATTTTTTTAACATGAAAATTAATTTTTTTAGCAGGAATATTAAGTATTTATTAGATATTATTAAATTTCATTAATATATATTGCGCTTCATTTTTCGTCTGATAAAATTAAAAATGAAGTTTTTAATAAAGCTTATTAAAAGCCAAAATAAAAAATTAGGGTGAACAGATTTTGCAAAAGAAATTTTTGAATAAAAAAATGATATTTACTGTCTTTTTTTTGGTAGTTATAAGTTTTTCACTGGGTTTATGCTTTCAGAATGCATCTGCTTCATCGTTTTTAATTTTTTTAAACGATAAGCAAGATTCTATTAAATGCTATCCTAAGGGGGGTTATATCAAATACAAAGGGGAAAAATATTATCTTGTAACTGAAACAGATAAAGTGATTATCGATATGACAGCAGCGGATATTGACAATAATATGAAAGAAGATATTTTAATCATTGAAGGCAAAAAGGACTCTGAATACGGGGATAACCTGATTATATATGAGACTGAATTTTTGCCAGGCAAAATAAAATTAACAGAGAAATATCGTAATAACTTAACTGCCATTAATCCCTGGACCATTAAAATATGTAATATTGACAATGACAGTGAACCAGAGATTTTTATTGGTACATATAAAGAGACCGTTTATTATCCGGGATTAGAAAACAGACCATTCTTTTTTAATTATAGGGATAATAAACTTGTGAAAAAGTGGACTGGTTCGAAACTGAGAGCGCCTTTTAAAGATATTTGTTTTGGAGATTTAAATGATAATGGGAGTGATGAATTAATCGTTATAGAAGAGCTTGAAGAAGATAAAAATATTATATCCGTATATTATTGGTTTGGATTTGGTTTTATTTTGTATGCTGAAAGCAGCGTATATAAAAATATTGAGTTTGTGGAAACTGAAATAATTGATGGGAAGCTTCTTATTAAAACGGATCAGGGTTATTTGGAATTATCGGCAGATAAAAGTGAAAGCGGTGTTTATTTATTAAAGGAGAGGTGAATTTGAATGTCAAAGAAAATCATAGCTGTTTTTTTATTAATGACTATTTTATTAACCGCTTGCAGCAGTTCTCGTACAGGAATGTCAGCGGGTGCAAATTCAGGGAAGAGTATTTCTGGGAAATATCTGTTAAAGCATGCAGATACTTCGGCTTATAACAATGAAACAGTTCCCTTCACAGAGACTTCGTATAAGCCTTCTATTCCCCAATATAGCCTAAATCCTGATCTGAGCAATGTTGAAAATGCGGAACAATTTGAAGGCCTGACACAAGAGCAAATTAATATGCTGGTCAATAACGGATTTATAGTTTTAAATCCTAATCGTAATAAGGCTCACTACTATTTAAAGATGTATGATATTTATGAAGAAAATGAATATAAAAATGTACCCAACTTTATTACGGTTGACGTTGCTCTTCATATTTATCATAAGTTTTATGATGAAACTTTAAAAAGTATCGAAAAAGAGCATCTATATACAGCTTTGCAGGAACTGACTGAAAATATGCTTAATAAAAGTATAGCTTTATATAAAGAAGAAACAAGCAAAGACACAAAAGAACTTTTAGAAAATATTATGGTATATTTTTCTGTCGCAAACAAGCTTATAAATAATAGTTACGGAGATATACCAGAGGAGTTGCTTCCTGTTGCAGAAGAAGAAATAAGTCTTATTGATGCGGCTAAAGGATATATAAAGTCTCCTTTACTGGATTATGATTTGAACTATGAAGAATTTACTGTCAGAGGACATTATACAGGAGATGAAATATTAGAGCCTTATTTTAAAACGATGATTTGGTATGGTATAGGTGCTTATCCGCTTGTTGATGAAAATGGAAAAATCGATTATGAATCCGCACAAAAAGCTTTAGCCATAACTTATATTTTATTACTTGATAACGATGGTAGTAATGACATTGCTCTTTGGGATAAAATATATTCTCCAACCAATTTATTTATCGGTCAGTCGGATGATATAGGAATCCTTGAAATCAAAGAATTATTGGTTAATGTTTATGGCGATGATGTTAATCTTGAAAAGATTACAGATAAAAAATACAAAAAGAAATTAGCAGAAGAAATCGAAAAATTGCCATCACCGCAAATAGAATATAAATTAGTAACGGGTAAAGTAGACACACCTTCAGGCAAGCAATTCAGATTCATGGGTCAAAGATATACTTTAGATGCTAATATTATGCAAGAGCTGATGTTCCCCATTATAAGACCAGTTCCAACAGGCTTAGATGTTGCAGGTGCTTTTGGAAGTGAAAGGGCAGAGGCTTTAGCGAAACAATACTGTCTGAATGATTTAGATGAAAAAGAATACAGCAGTAAGTTAACTGAGTTAAAGAATAAGGTTAAGGCACTTAAATTAGAAGATTGGCAAAAGAATCTTTATAATGGCTGGTTATGGGTTTTAGAATCCCTTTGGACAAAAGATTATAAAAAAGAAGGTTATCCTGTCTTTATGCAAAATCAGGCATGGGAGGATAAAACGATTTCCAGTGCTTTAGGAAGTTATGCAGAATTAAAGCATGATACCGTTCTTTATTCAAAGTCACCAGTTGCTGAAATGGGCGGCGGGGGAGAACTCCAGGAAAAGTATCCTCATTATGTAGAACCAGCTGTGGAAGTATATGACAGATTGTTATGGTTAGTCAGATATTCGAAGGTTAATCTGGAAAAGAGGGGCTTACTATCAGAAAACTCAGCAGATGTTTTGAAAAATATAGAAGACCTCTATGAATTATTCAGGGTTTGTTCTGTTAAAGAACTGGAGAATAAACCGCTTTCTGAAGAGGAGTATGAAGCTTTGAAATATATTGGTGGCAGACTGGAATGGATAGATGATCAGTTATCCAATCAATATAACCAACCATTAAGTCCTGCAGTTGTTTCGGATGTTGCTGGTTTAGCCGATGTTGGTATGTTTGTTGAAATAGGTACAGGTTTACCAAATGACATTATCGTAGCTATTTATGATAATGGAAAGATATATTTAGCAAGAGGAGCTGTATACAGTTATTATGAGTTCTTAAGCGATAAACCATTAACAGACGAAGAATGGCATGATATTATTGGTGTCAAAAAGGTTGTGGATGGCGAATGGGAATTTGAAAAGGTAGATCCGGATTCAATAGGAAATGAGGCAGAATTCAGACCTCCATGGGTAAATTCTTTTAAATCTTTTGAAGAGAATAAAGTTAATATTCCGGATATAGAATATATTATTCCGGATTCAGAGGAATAAGAAAATTTTAAGGGGCTGTGCACGTATTAATAAAAGTGACAGCCCCTTATTGATTGATTTGTTCTTTCCAAATATAAAATATTTTTTTGTACTCACTGCTTTTTGTAGCTAATAAGTTGATAAATTCTTCTTGTTTTTCTATTGATATGGGAGTAACGGCTTTTTCAAACAATTTATTCATTTTATCATACTTTTTAAGAAAAGAATCAACGCTGGCATCAATCATTTCCTGGGAAGAAATCTTAGTAAAATTTACATGATAACCTGCAACCAGTCCCAAATATTCAATAAAGAGTCTTTGGGTTCTGCCATTTCCTTCTCTGAAAGGATGGATGGCATTTAACTCTCCAAGATAATAGGCTAATCGCTCAATGACCTGCTTTTGATTTAAACCAATAAGATAGTGCTCTCTATGAAGTTGGGCAAACAATTCTGAGGCCACATCATTGATATATTTAAAATCACAAAAAGGATTTCCTTTTGAAATATTAACAGTCCGTGTCATACCTGCCCATGGATAAATGTCTATAAAAATGTATTTGTGAATAGACAACAAATGGTCAAAATCTAAATTTCCTTTTAAAGGATTCATTTTTAAATCTAAAATTTTAATGGATGTAATTTGGCGTTCTGCTTTTTCAAGCTCCTCTTTATTTTTAATGTTTAATTTATTCCTTAAAACAAAAGAATTGGGATAACAATAATTGATATCCCAAGCAAACTCATAATAAGAATTTAACATAATAACCACCGTTGTACCTTTTATTTTTTTGTATATTTTTTAACCAGACACTTAACTAAATGAGAAGAAGACACTTGTCCATAGGCACATTTTTTAAGCATATCAATTTCTTGTTTATCTAAATAAAAGCCTTCTATGGCCATTGTGCTTTTTACTTCTTTTACCAGCTGGGAAGGATTAACTACATAAAATGAACTCTTCATGATGACCTCCATTCTTTATAAGAGCCCTTTCAAACGCAAAAAATAAAGCTTTTCTTGATATAATTATACCATATTTATTGCAAAAATACACCTTTTATTTCTTTACATTTTTGTATTTTAGCATTAAAAAATTTTTTAAACTACTAAAAATTTTAATTTTAAAAACGTATCCATTTCATTTCAAATAACTATTAAAATTTTAAAAATTTTATAGAAATATATCAAAAAATATGATAAATTTAAATATATATTCTGAATTAATATAAAAAATAGATTTGTCATATTAACAATAAAACTATTTTTATTAGAAATAGTAGGGGATGAAATGTTGATAGAACTATTGCAAGAATTATTGAATAAGTTAAGCATTGTTGTATTTTTTGCATTTTTCCTCACAAAATCAAGTTTGTTTCAAAGATATTTTTTGAAGAAAAAAATAAATATGGCGGATAAAATTTTCTTTTCTATTGCCTTCGGTTGTATTGGAATATTGGCAACTTATTGGGGTATACCTATTGAAAATACCTTAGCCAATTCCCGTTCAATCAGTATACTTTTAGCAGGTATTCTGGGTGGGCCTTTGGTAGGAACGGGAGCAGGTTTAATTGCCGGGATTCACCGGATGCTTATACCTGAAGGCAGGTTCACTGCCATCGCTTGTGGAATATCTACAATTTTAGCTGGAGTTATTGCTGGAATTTCTAAAAAGTATATTGATGAAAAACAGAAAAAATGGCCTTACGGACTTGTTTTAGCAATTATTGTGGAATGCTTACAATTGTTGTTAATTTTATTAATTTCAAAACCTTTCGATAAAGCCCTGCAAGTTGTGAAGATTTTATTCTTTTCAATGACCCTCATTAATGTGTTGGGAATTACTATGATTCTTATGATAATTGAGCAATTTTTTGGTGAGCAAGAAAAAGCAGGCAGTGAAAAGGCCCAGTTGGCATTAAATATTGCTACCCAGACCTTGCCTTATTTAAGAAAAGGTCTGACAGAACAATCTGCTTTAAATACAGCCAATATTATATATTCCATGACCGATGCTTCTGCAGTTGCTATAACAGATACGAACAAAATATTGGTTCATGTAGGTTTAGGTTCGGATCATCACAAAAAAAATGATCCTATAGACACAAAAATTACAAGAGATGTTTTGAGCAGAGGCTTGTTTATGGTTGCCCAGGAAAAGTGTGAAATTAATTGCAGCAATGAAGATTGTCCGTTAAAATCAGTCATTGTTGTACCCTTAAAAATGCAGGATAACATTATAGGAAGTCTTAAAATATATAAAAGTTTAGGAAACAGTATTAATCCTTCTGATATTGAATTAGCCAAAGGTTTAGGTCATTTATTTTCAACTCAATTGGAATTAAGCCAAATTGACTATCAAAAAGAATTATTAATCGAGTCAGAAATCAAGGCTTTGCAAGCGCAAATACAACCGCATTTCATATTTAATGCATTAAATACAATAGCAGTTTTTTGCCGGACAAATCCCAATAAAGCAAGAGAATTAATCTTAAATTTGAGCAATTACTTAAGAAATAGTTTTAAAAATCAAGGGGAGTTTATTCCTTTGTCAAAAGAAATAGAATCAGTTCAGGCTTATTTATCCATAGAGCAGGCCCGTTTTTCTGAACGACTGAATGTTGCTTATGATATAAAGGCGGACATGGATATCTTTATACCACCGCTTATTTTACAGCCTCTGGTGGAAAATGCAATTAAACATGGTATTCTTTCTAATATTGAAGGAGGTACGGTAAAAATTTCAGCTTTTTCTGAAGATGATGAGGCAGTCATTATCGTTGAAGACACAGGCGTTGGAATGAGTAAAACTCAAATCCATGCATTGCTGAATAATAAGTATAGTAATCAGGGGGTTGGTCTGACAAATGTTATTAACCGCCTTCAATGTATTTATGGCAGAAAGCCAGAAATCGAAAGCGAGATTGGAAAAGGAACAAAAATAACCATCAAGATACCTAAAATACCTAAAGAGCGGGGTGAACTTTTTGAGAATAGTATTAGTGGATGATGAAAAACCGGCATTAGAGGAGCTAAGCTATATTATTAATAAATATAGTTTTATCGAAATATCAGGTACTTTTACAAATCCTGCCGAAGCCTTGGAGCATATCCTTAAGGAAAAACCCGATGTTGTATTTTTAGATATCGAAATGCCGGAGATCAATGGTTTTACTATTGCAAGAGAAATAACCAATGCAGAAATAGATACCATCATTGTTTTTGTAACAGCTTTTGATGAATATGCTCTTAAAGCTTTTGAGGTAAATGCCGTAGATTACATTTTAAAGCCTTATGATGAAAAAAGAATCGATCAAACCGTCAAGCGTTTAAAAAATATAAGCAAGCAGCAGAAAAAAGAAAACAGTCAGAAGGTCATTCAAAAAATACTCGAGATGCAAGAGTTAAGACCAATCAACAAGTTGCCCGTTTGGAAAAATAACCGAATATTGTTATTAAATCCTGAAGATATATTATATTGCACCATGGAAGATGGTAAAAGCATTATTGTTACAGAAAACGAAAGGTATGTTTCGGACGGGAAACTCATTTATTTAGAGGAAATTTTAAGGCGGGATGGCTTTTTTAGATGCCACAGAAGTTTCTTAGTTAATTTAAATGCAATTAGTGAAGTCATACCTTGGTTTAATAATACGTATATTATTAAAGTAAGAGGTTTAGAGGATGAAATACCAATTAGTAGAAGGCATATGAAAGAATTTAAGAAAAAATTAAACATTTCTTGACCGTTTAAATGAATATTTTACCTTTCAAATTATTTTTTTGTCTTTTATAGATTATTTTTATATTTTTATATTGAAGCATGTTATTATATAGATGGTGGTTGCTGTATATGGTGAATTTGGGGTATGTAAAAAGATTTTTTACTGATTTGGATGGGGACAAAAACTTAGAGAGAGAAAATTGAACGTGATTTTGTTATGTTGGGACTCATATTCTTTTATAAGACGATTTAACCTTCTACTAATAGTAGAAGGTTTTTTCTTTGAAAAAAAATTATACAGCTTTATTCTTTTTTGATTTTGTTTCCTGATTATCATTTACAGTGATTGCATCAGAACTATTTGATAAGTTTCCTGAATTACAAAAACCTGATATTTTTGCACCGTCGTCGATGACTAAGTTATTACAGCTAATATTACCTTTAACTTTTGCAGTGGCTGTCAGATATACTAACTCTTTTGAATTGATATCTCCTACAACTGTTCCGCTTATTTCAATGTTATTTGCTTTCACAGAACCTTCGACAAGTCCTTTTTCTCCTATAACTAAATCACTTTCTAATATAATTTCTCCTTTATATTTACCATCAATACGGACTGTTTCATTACTTTTTAGATATTCAGATTCTAAAATTGTATTTTCTCCAATGATGGTTGAATAATTGTCAAATTTTTTTTGTCCAGTCTTTTTCATAGAAATTCCTCCTAATGATTTATGATATATTCTAAAGGATCTTGAGGGACATTATTTAAACGAATTTCATAATGAACATGAGGACCGGTGCTATATCCGGTTGAACCAGATTTAGCAATCATATCACCGCGTTTAACGTTATCTCCTTCTTCCACTAAGAGGGAAGAATTGTGGGCATAGTATGTATGTATTCCAAAGCCATGATCAATAATGACTAAATAACCATAACCATTTTTATAAGCAGCATATATGACGGTACCGTTTCCTGTAGCAACAACGTCTGTGCCAATATCGGCAGCAATATCAATTCCGGCATGAAATTCACTTCTGGAAGAACTAAAGGGATTTCTCCTCCAACCCATTTCTGAAGTTATCCTCCCTTTAGCTGGAAGAATAGAAGGATAAGCTTCCAAATAAGGGGTAATTTCTTCAATAAATTGATCTAAATCTTTAAGTTCTTTAAATTCAGTGTCTACTTTATATTTACTTGAATCAACAGTTTCCTTAAGGTTTTTTGCAATTTCATCGAAGTCAAAAGTTTCGCCGCCTCCCTGATAGGAAATCATTCCACCAGAGCTTTCATAAGGGGAGTATTCATAGTATTCTATTTTGCTTAAGCTTTCCTGCATCGTATTATTGGTGGATTTATTGACTTTTTCATAAATCATTTTTTTAAAATGATTAAGGGTTTCCAATTGGTTGATAACTTCTTCGGTCTTATCTTGTAAAGAAGTTAATTCAGCAAGGTAATTTTCGTTTTTTTTCATTAGGGCAGCTATTTCGGCTTTTTGCTCTTCGATGATGTTGGTATAGTGGGCAATTTGACTTTGTTGATAAAAAAGATAGCCTATGGAAGAACAAAGAGCAAGAATAAGAATGAAAAAGAATGATACGAGTATATTTGACATCCAGTGGGGTAAAGACAGCTTGATGACTTTTTTTGAGCTATTCGGGACAATCATAATTGTAAAACGGTTTGAAAGCAGGTGTTTACGTTTTTTATTTCTTTTCATTGGTTATCACCTTAAAAATTACTTTTTAATTATTAAGAATTGATGATAAAAATATAAAATATTATAACATGAATTGATAAAAAATGTAACAATTTTGTTGTTAAAGTTATAAATTATTTTAATATTTTAAAAAAGCAAAAAAAGCTGAAATCCATTAATAATTTTTATGATATATGTTATAATAAAAAGCAAGTTTCCATAAGTATGAATATTGGTAAATAATTATGTTTTTCATAAAGACCCTTTTATAGGAGGAAATGACTATGCAAAATGGGCTTGTTTTGAATGATTACATTGTCTGTCCCAAATGTAATTATCGTTTGAGTTTAAAAAAAATAGGCATCATTTTTTGTTCCAGTTGCAATCAATTAATAGAAGTAAAAATGGATAAGGACAAGAATTTAATTATTTCTGCTGATATTTTGTTTAAGAATGGTGTTCGTTTTAAATGTTTAGGGATAAGAGAAAATGGTTATGCCAGGGGAGAAGTTTTAATACCCAATAAGTTCCGCTTTGTAGGGGAATGTATCTGTGAACATGGGAAAATTGTAAAAGGTAAAGGAAAAATTACTTATGTAAATAATGATAAATATAATGGGGAAATTGTAGATGATACACCACACGGAAATGGCATTATGATATGGAAAAATGGTGATGCTTATACGGGTGAATGGAAAGAAGGCTTACCTTGTGGTAATGGTATCATGACTTATGAGACAGGAGCAAGGTATGAGGGTAGTTTTAAAGATGGTTTGCCCAATGGATATGGTATTATGACATGGAAAAATGGTTCCTGGTATAAAGGGAATTTTAAAAATAAAATGTATCATGGACAAGGCAAATATTTTGATATTTCAAATGTAATCGAAGAAGGAGAGTTTAATAATAATAAATTTTGGAAGGGTATTCGATATGAAAAAATAAGTGACAGATGGATGAAAATTACGATTGAAAATGGCAAGCCGGTATCTTCAGAACCCTGTGAAGGGCCTGTATTGGACGAAGAAGCCAGCAGCATTTATGAACTGGTAAAAGAATTAAAAGCCCGTCTGAAAGAATGTAATAAAATTGCAGCTTATCTTGAACATTATTACAAGGATCAAAATCAACTACAAGGCTTGAATATATTTAAAGAAATTGTCCAGCATATTGGTATCATTATTATTCAGGTTATAGCAAGTAACAGAGAAGTTTGTTTTAGTCATGTCAGGTTATTTAATGAAGTATTTGGTTTTAAATATTCAAAAGAAGAGTTTGAGACATTTGTTAATAGTGTTCTTATGGATTGGAGTAAAAAGTATATAGGAGATATCCCTTATTACTTTGAATTATGTTTGAATAAAGATGTAGAGACTGGTACAAATGATTCAAGAATTTTATTTTCCCACTATAACTTTTTTGCGTTATCTTTCTTATCCATTGACCACAAAATTGACTATGTTGAGATGGATTTTATTACAGATTATTTTATGAAAATTGAAAGGCTTTTAAATGAGAAAAAAATCCGACCATTAGAAAACGGGGAATATTATTTGAAGGGAAAAACAAATGAAAAGAGTCTCGAAAACTATTTTGATGAATTAAATGCATTAATTGGTCTGCAAAAGGTAAAGCAAGATGTTCGTACCTTAGTTAACTTTATTAGGGTGCAAAAACTAAGAAAAGAAAGAAATCTTCCAGTACCTAATATGTCTTTACACTTAGTTTTTACGGGAAATCCAGGTACAGGTAAGACGACAGTTGCAAGAATTTTAGCAGCTATTTATAAAGAAATTGGAGTATTGACCAAAGGGCATCTGATAGAAGTTGACCGTTCCGGCTTAGTTGGTGGTTATGTTGGTCAGACTGCCATCAAAACCAAAGAAGTCATTGAGAAGGCTTTAGATGGTGTATTATTTATAGATGAGGCTTATACTCTGGCAAGCAGTTCAGAACAGGATTATGGTCAGGAAGCTATAGATACTTTATTAAAAGCCATGGAAGATTACAGAGACAGGTTAATTGTAATTGTTGCCGGTTATCCTGATCCAATGGAAAAATTCCTTAGCTCAAATCCAGGACTTAGGTCAAGATTTAATAAATATATTCATTTTGATGATTATAGCGCTGATGAGCTCTTGCAAATCTTTGAGCTGATTGTGAAGAAAAATGGCTATATATTATTAAATGAAGTAAGAGAGTATATGAGAAAAGTTTTTGAAGATTTAAAACATAAAGCCGAAACAAATATAGATCCTTCTTATCATTTCAGTAATGGCCGGGAAGTAAGAAATATTTTTGAAAAACTTGTTTCAATACAGGCAAATAGGATTAGCAGCGGCTTTGTTACAGACACTGAACTGATGACAATTACTTTAGAAGACTGTAAACAATTATTCGAAAGAATAAAAGAAAATTAAAAGATTAATTTGACGGGGTCAATATATGGGGGAAAATTATGAGTAAGAAAATATTAGCGATTGTCGCTTTAGCAGAAAAGCTATTATCATCAGAAGAAAAGGTAGATTGGGATAAAGAGCTTGATTTTTTTGCCCGCTGGATAGGATATTTCCAACATGAGCGTCTTGTTCATTTAATTGTAACCTGCTTATTTTCTCTTTTAACAATCTTGAGTATGATGATAAATCTTTATAGTTCTTCCCTTGCAACTTTAATTCTTTTTCTCTTGTTTTTTATTTTATTAATTCCTTATATCGGTCATTATTATTTACTTGAAAATAAAACACAATATTTGTATGATTTATATGATAAAATGATTGAAAAAGCCTACGAAGCAAAAAAAGGAGGAAATTAATTTGAAATCCTATAGAAAAGAACTATACTTTAATACGCCTACGAGAAGAGCTTTTATCAATATTACCCCACAAATAGAAGAATGTTTAAGAGAAAGTGGGATTAAAGAAGGACTTTTGCTCTGTAATGCTATGCATATAACAGCCAGCGTATTTATTAATGACGATGAACCAGGACTTCACAGAGATTTTGAAAGATTTCTCGAAAAATTAGCACCAGAAAAGCCTTATGACCAGTATGACCATAATGGTTTTGAAGATAATGCAGATGCCCATCTTAAAAGAACCATTATGGGCAGGGAAGTTGTTGTAGCAATAACCGATGGAAAACTTGACTTTGGTCCCTGGGAGCAAATTTTTTATGGGGAATTTGACGGAAAAAGAACGAAAAGAGTATTAGTTAAAATCATTGGAGAATAAAAAACTTTTCTTAAAACTCATGAATCTTTTCAAAGATTCATGAGTTTTTTAATTAAAAAAATTGTTAAAAGTTATTCTTAAACTATTAAAAGATTGAATTATTGAGGATGATATTGTAAAATAATATATACCAAAGTAAAAATATAATACAAAAAATCGAACTAGGTCGATTTATCTGTGGGTGGTTTAATTTTGAGGGTGAATAAAATTGAATAATGGGGGATAAGATGGATAAGCTGTTAAAAAAAATAGAAGAAAAAATCGTTATGATTTTATTAGTAACAGTTTATTTTTTTACTTTGATTTTACTTGTATTTCTAAGCTCACACCCTATGTTCAGCCAATTAACTGCATATAATCTTAATCCTATTGTTATAAATGGTATTATTACGCAATTACAATTATTAATTCTGGTTTTTTTAGTACTTTACTTTAATAACAAAAAAGGTTATTCAATCGCTTTATTATTAAATGCAATTAATTTCATTTTGATGCTTTTCTCTTTATTTAAAAGAAATTCGGATGGCGTTATTGCTGGAATCGTTACAGCTTTAGGTATATTTTTAATTTTGACGGTAATTAATAATTGTTTGGTTGAAGGAGAAAGACGCAAAAAACAATTATATCAGTTGGCTTATTTTGATTCTGTAACAGGCATTACCAATCGTAATGTGATTATACATAAGGTTCGCAAATTAACTTCAAATTTATCAAAGAATAAAGGAAAATTTGCATTAGTATTTTTAGACATAGATAATTTTACTGCCGTTAATGATACAGCAGGACATCTTGTAGGAGATTTATTACTTAAAAAAATTGCAGAGAGAATTAAAGAGAAAATCCATAAAGAGGACTTATTTGGACGGACTGATGGTGATGAATTTGCAATTATTATCCAACGCGATTTATCCAAAGAAGAAATTTTAGAATATTTAAATGAAATCAGAAGAGAGCTTACAGATGTTTTTTTCATAGAAGATAAGGAATTTTTATTAACGGCCAGTTTTGGCGTTGCTTTATATCCAGAAGACGGTCCAACGGCTTCTGATATTTTAAAACATGCAGATATTTCCATGCAGCATGCTAAAAAAAATGGTAAGAACAGTATATCCTTTTTTTCTAATGATATTAAAGAAAAGTTGCTTACCCGAATGAAATTGGAAAATGAATTAAAAAAAGCGATTTCGAATAAGGAGCTTTATTTAGTTTACCAACCTCAATATTATAGTTATAAAAATGAAATCCGGGGATTTGAGGTCTTGCTCCGTTGGAATTCTAAAGAATTGGGTCCTATTAGTCCTTCGGTTTTTATTCCAATTGCTGAAGAAAATAATAGTATTATTGAAATTGGTCATTGGGTATTAAATGAAGCCATGCGTCAATTTAAAAATAACATATTAAAGTACAATGATAATTTTAAATTGTCCATTAATATATCACCCGTTCAATTAACAGATAATATGTTTATATCTAAGGTTGAAAGGGCTTTAAAAGAAAATGATTTTAATCCAAAAAACCTTGAATTTGAAATCACAGAATCTGTTTTTATTTCCTCAGAAAAATGTGCTGAAAGAGTTATTAATTATTTTAAAAACCTGGGTATAACAATTGCTTTAGATGATTTTGGCACAGGTTATTCTGCTTTGAGTTTTTTACAATACAATCACATGAATATCCTGAAAATCGATAAAGCTTTTGTAGATAAAATTCTAATTACGGATCCCAATAAATCTTTGGTTGAATTAATTATATCCATGGCGCATAAGCTGGGCATGGAGGTAGTAGCGGAAGGTGTAGAAGAGAAGAAGCAAGTGGAATATTTAATGAAGCATAATTGCGATTATTTCCAGGGCTATTTGTTTGCCAGACCATTAGCTATAGACAGTGTTTTAGATTTGCTCAATGATATGCATCGTGGAAGACAAGATATAAAATATTTATATGAATATAACTTAGAATAATCCCCGGATTATTACTAAGTTATTTTTTTAAAGAAAAATAAGACCAAAACACTTGTAATTTTAACAGATTGTATATATGATATCACTAATGCATAAGATGACTTTCTTGAAATGTTGTAATAAAAGCTTCAAAAAGGAGGAAAATAATGAGTCAATATGTACCTTTAGGAGACAATTATATCCTTTTAAGCTGGTTAAACATGAAATTAAGAAATGAATGTAAAAACCTTGAAGAATTATGTGAAAGATATAATTTAAAGGAAGAAGAAGTCTTAGAAAAAATCAATTCGATTAGTTATATTTATGATAAAGACACCAATAAATTTATAGCGAATGAATAAGGAGGACTAAAATGGAAGCGTTTATTTTTGATATGGACGGAGTCATTATTGACAGCCAGCCGATTCATTTTGAAGTGGAGTTAGCAGGTTTAAGGTCTTTTGGTATTCAGAAGGGGGCAGACTTTTTAGAAAAGTATGCGGGAATGACCGATTATGAGATGTGGGAATTAATAAAAAAAGAATATCCTATTCATGAAACGACGGAAAAAATTTTAGAAGAACAAATTAAAGAAAAAATCAGGAAAGTAAGGGAGACAGATATTTCTCCTATTGAAGGTATAGAAAAATTAATTAAAAATCTTTGTGAAAAGAAGATACCTATTGCGGTTGCATCATCTTCGCCTAAATTATTAATTAAAGAGATATTAAATAAACTTGCTTTATATGATTATTTTGATATTGTTTTAAGCGGAGAAGAAGTAAAAAAAGGAAAGCCAGCCCCTGATATTTACCTGGAAACAGCCAAATTATTGAAGGTGAATCCTGAAGCTTGTGTGGTTCTTGAGGATTCCCGAAATGGTGTAATGGCAGCAAAAGCTGCGGGCATGAAATGTATTGGATATATTAACCCTAATTCAGGCAGGCAGGATTTATCAAAAGCAGATATAGTGGTCAAAAATATTTGTGAAATAGATATTCGTTTTTTATAAAGAGTACTTGAATAAATATTCATAATGATGTATGATTATTTAATAGAGTTGATGAAATAGGATAAGAAATATTAGTTTTTGAATATTTTTTCATAAATAAGTTTTGGAGGACAGGCTTATGAAAAAATATAAGGTATTTGTTGATGGTCAAACAGGTACAACAGGCCTTCAAATTCATGAAAGATTAAAAAAGCATCCCTTTGTAGAATTGTTAACCATAGACTATGACAAAAGAAAAGATACAGAAATAAAAAAGAAGTTTTTGAATGAGGCCGATATCGTATTTTTATGTTTGCCGGATGATGCTGCCAGGGAATCGGCTAAGCTTGTAAGCAATCCTACTACTAAAATTATAGACCCAAGTGTTGCTCATAGGGTAGCAGATGGCTGGACTTACGGAATGCCTGAATTATCAAAGGAACAAAGAGAAAAAATTCGTGAATCTAAAAGGGTAACCGTTCCTGGCTGTCACGCGAGTGCTTTTATTCTTGCTGTTGCACCCTTAGTTAAAATGGGACTTATGCCATCCGATTATCCTGTAACGGCTCATTCTATCACGGGTTACAGTGGTGGCGGCAAGTCTTTAATCGAAAAATATGAAAATGAGGAAATAAATGCACCTTATATTAAAGCACCAAGGCCTTATGGTTTAAACCTAAACCATAAGCATCTGCCAGAGATGAAAGTTTATACGGGTTTGGACAGATACCCGGTTTTTCTTCCTGTTGTAAGTAATTATTATAAGGGTTTAGCAGTATCGGTTCCCATACATAATCATTTACTTAATAAAAAAGCTGGAGCTAAAGATATTGCTGAACTTTTATCTGAATATTATAAGGATGAATGTTTTGTTAAAGTCATGCCTTACAATCCAATGGATTTATTATTTGATGGTGCTTTTGATATTACAGCATGCAATGACACAAACCAATGTGAAATATTTGTCTTTGGCAATGACGAAAAAGAAATGAGTTTAATTTTTGCCAGATTAGATAATTTAGGAAAAGGGGCTTCTGGTGCAGCAGTACAAAATATGAATATTGTTTTGGGACTTCCTGAAGAAACTGGTTTAGAAAGTTAGTTGTCTTTAATTATTAAAAAAATATAATTTTTAAGAAAGAAGAATAAAATCCCTCAATAGAGGGATTTTTATGATTAAGACATATATACTTAAAAAAATTTTATTTACAGAATAACAGGTATTTTTTCAGTAACAAAAACTTCATTAGGACTGATATGGCACTTATAGGCCAGGATTTCTACGCCTTTTTCTGAGGCTTCTTTTAATTTTTGAGCAAAGCCCGGATCGGTAGCCCAATTGGGACTAAAGCCTTTGGCATATGGTATTTGTACAATAAAAAGAATGACTCCCCGATATCCTTTTTCAATGACACCAATCATTTCATCAATATGCTTACGACCCCGCTGAGTAGGTGCATCGGGGAAATAACTCCAGTTGTCTTTTTCTAAAGTGACGCCTTTGACTTCAACAAAGCAAGTGTCGTTTCCACTTAACTGCAAATCAAAGCGGCTTTTGCCAAAGCAGATTTCCCTTTTAACCATAGAATATCCTCTCAATTCTTCAATGTTTCCATTTAAAATGGCTTCATAGGCAAGGGCATTGGGTAATTGGGAATCTATAGATATCCAGTGATTTTTCTTTTTAATCATTCGAAGGCTGTAGTCTGTTTTCCGCTTTCCTGAAGGATGATGGGAAAGGATAACTTGAGCTCCTGGATACAGCAGTTCTTTCAGCCTTCCTGTATTAGGGACATGACAGCTAATTTTTTGATGATCTACATCAATATAAGCGATAAAACGGTTAGGTCTTTGAATAAAAGTACCATATACAGTATTATAATTTAATTGCATGATAGTTCCCTTTCTAAAACAAGCTTGTTATGGATTCGTATAAATGATAATATAATATATAATAATGGCTTAATGTGAAAATACATCATAAGGAGTTTTGTAAATGTTTTTTATTGGGATATTTGGCATACAGACAAAAGAAAAAGAAATTACAGCAATACAAAATACCATTTGTCCGTCTTGCGAAGCTTTAGGAAGTTATCAAATTATAAAAACTTATGACTATTTTCATATATTTTTCATTCCGATATTTAAGTGGAATATAAAATATTATATACGAACATCTTGTTGCAGGAAAGCTTTTATGATTGATTCCCAGTTGGGAAAAGAAATTGAAGAAGGCAAAATTGTAGATTTAAGAAATGAAGATTTATCTGGATTCAATACGATCACAGAAAAAGGCAAATGCTTATATTGCGGTGCTTTTGTTGATGATGACAGATATGCTTATTGTCCATATTGCGGAAAACCTTTAATTTAAAGAATAGGGGGATATATATGGTACAAATCATTGCTGACAGTACTTGTGATTTATCGCAGGAGTTATTGGAAAAGTATAATATAAAAATTCTTCCACTGATGATTAATTTAGAAGGAGACAGTTACAAAGACGGTGTAGAAATTACCCCGGACGAAATATACCAATGGTCAGATAAGGTTGGGAAAACGCCGAAAACCGCATGTCCTTCCCTTGGGGATGCTATTGATTTTTTAACACCTTTTACACAAAAAGGAGACGATATTATATTTTTTGGGATATCTGAAGCTATGTCGGCTACTTGCGGTGTTATCCGTTTAGCAGCGGAAAATTTGGACTATGAAAAAATATGGGTCATTGATTCAAAAAATCTTTCTACAGGTATAGGCCTTCAGGTTCTCAGGGCAGCAGAAATGGCTATGGAAGGTGCTTCGGCAGATGACATTCTAAAAGAAATGGACAAAATTATTCCTAAGGTTCGGGCAAGTTTTGTGATAGATACCCTGACATACTTATATAGAGGTGGCAGATGTTCAGCAGTGACTTCCCTGTTGGCAAACACCTTAAAATTAAAACCTAAAATTATTGTTGAAGACGGTAAAATGGATGTTGGTAAAAAATACAGGGGTAATATAAAATCAGTCATTTTAAAATATGCAAAAGACTTAGAAGAGGATTTATTAAAAGCTGATAAGAGAAGAATATTTATCACACACTCTGGTTGTAGTGAAGAAATAATAAAAGAAGTCTATGATTATCTAAAAGGCTTAAATTACTTTGAAGAAATTTTGATTACCAGGGCAGGAGGCGTTATCTCCTCTCATTGCGGGCCTAATACCCTTGGGGTATTATTTATTGCTGGTGATGAAGCATGAAAAGTTATTGATATATTTGCAAAATAAAAATTGCTTTTCCTTGGAAAAGCAATTTTTATTTGATGATTTCTTTTAAATTATTAATCAATATTTCCATTTCTTCATCAGTTCCAATGCTGATTCTTAAATAATTACTAATTCTTGGCTTCTTAAAATAGCGTACAAGAATACCTCTTTCTCTTAAAGCTAAAAAGATTTCTTCAGCATTCACTTTTGGATGACTGACAAAAATGAAGTTTGCCATAGAATCAGGCATTGTAAAGCCAAGTTTTCGTAATTCTTTCATGGTTTTTTCCCTGGTTTCAATGACTTTTTTTCTTGTTTTTTCAAAGTATTCTTTGTCCTTATAGGCAGCAATAGCACCTGCTATAGCCAGTCTGTCTAAAGTATAAGAGTTAAATGAATTTTTAATCCTGTTTAAGCCTTCGATTAATTCATCAGTTCCCATGGCAATGCCGACCCTGAGTCCAGCCAGGGATCTGGATTTTGATAAGGTCTGGATAACCAGCAGGTTAGGATACTGATTGATGAGCTTAACCGCTGATTCACCTCCAAAATCGATATATGCTTCGTCAACAATAACGACCTTTTCCAAATTGTTTTTCAGGATAATTTCTAAATCCTCAAGGGGGACATATTTAGAGCTGGGTGCATTGGGATTGGCTAAAACGATGCCCCCATTGGGGATATTAAATTGCTCTATAGGAAGAGAAAAATCCTCTTTTAAGGGAATTTCCTGATACTGAATATTATAAAAATCAGCATATACTGGATAAAAACTATAAGTAATATCAGGAAAAAGGATTTTCTCTGAAGAATCAAAAAAAGCAGCAAAGGCAAAAGATAAAATTTCATCAGAGCCATTTCCTACAAAGACTTGATTTATATTAATACCGTGGTAGTCCGCAATTACTTTTCTTAACGCATCGGCATTAGGATCAGGATATAATTTTAAATCCTCATTAACAGCATACTTAATGGCTTCTATTACATTAGGGGATGGGGGGTAGGGATTTTCGTTGGTATTTAATTTAATATATTTTTTATCCTTAGGTTGTTCCCCTGGTACGTAAGGTACTAAAGATTTTGTTAATCTGTTCCAATATTTACTCAAAACATGCTGCTCCCTTCTCAATACTTTTCTATAAGTTTCATTCTATAATTTACAAGACTAATTATCAATACTATATTTTGCAAATTTTTAATATTTATTAAAGTAACTTTACCTAGACAAATTATTGCATAAATATAACAGCTATAGTATTATTATTGTAAAAATTAGAGTAGGTGATGGTACTATGGGTATTAAAGAGATGGCTTTAGAAGCGAAACAGGCTTCAATAAAGCTTGCGGTAGCAAGCGCTGAGTTAAAAAATAAAGCCCTGGAAGAAATCATAAAAGGATTAGAAAATCATAAAAATCAAATCATAAAAGCCAATCAGGAAGACTTAGAAAGAAGCAAAAACGAAAATTTAGCCATGCCGCTTCTTAAGAGATTAAAATTTGATGAAGGAAAAATTGAGGATGTGATTCAAGGAATTAAGAGTTTAATTGCTTTGGATGATCCAGTTAATGTCACTCAAGCAATAACAGAACTTGACGACGGTCTTGAACTGTACCGGGTTAGTTGCCCGATTGGCGTTATTGGCATTATTTTTGAATCAAGACCGGATGCCCTGGTTCAAATATCTACCCTTTGTTTAAAAAGCGGAAATGCAGTTTTATTAAAGGGTGGAAGTGAAGCTAAAAACACCAACAGGATTTTATATGAAATTATAAAAGAGGCCTGTCGTAAAGCAAATATGCCTGAGGGCTGGATTCAATTGCTTGAAAGCAGGGATGATGTGAATGAAATGCTTAAAATGGATAAATACATTAATTTAATCATTCCGAGAGGTTCAAATGAATTTGTGCGTTATATTATGGATCATTCAAATATTCCGGTTTTAGGGCATGCCGATGGTATTTGTCATTGCTATGTGGATGCTGATGCAGATATAAACATGGCAGTTGATATTGTAGAAGATTCAAAAACCCAATATGTAGCGGTATGTAATGCTGCAGAAACCCTTTTGGTTCATCAGGCAGTTGCAGAAGAATTCTTGCCAAAACTAAAAGAAAAGTTAGAAAAAAAGCAAGTAGAATTATATGGTTGTGAAAAGACTAGAAAAATAATCGATATATTGCCAGCTTCTGAAGATGATTGGAAGACAGAATATTTGGATTATAAACTTTCCATTAAACTGGTTTCTGATATCGGAGAAGCCATAGATCATATTAATCAGTACGGTTCAGGTCATACGGATGCAATTATTACCAATAATAAAGAAAATGCGGATTTATTCATGAATTTGGTAGATTCAGGAAATGTCTTTTTAAATTGTTCTACAAGATTTAGTGATGGTTTCCGATATGGTTTTGGGGCTGAAGTTGGTATCAGTACCAATAAGATTCATGCAAGAGGACCAGTGGGCTTAGATGGTCTTGTAATTTACAAATATAAGCTTTTTGGCAATGGGCATATTGTAGCGGATTATGCAAATAAAGTTAAGAAATTTAAACATAAGAAAATTAAATAATATATCTTGTGGTATTTTTAAGTCTCTAGTATAGTATAATAGATGCATACTGGAGACTTAATTATTGGAGGGATAAGGATGAATTTTTTTGATTTACCAGTAGAAGAATTAAAAGTATACAAACCCAATCAAACGAAAGCAGAAGATTTTGATTTGTTTTGGGACAGTATAATTAAGGAGTCTAAGGCACAGCCTTTAAATACTGAATATATAGCCATGGATTATCCTGTAGAACAGATAAAAGTTTATGATGTTTACTATGATGGCTTTAGAAATTCCAGAATCCATGGAAGATTAATATTGCCAGCTGCGGCTTCAAAAGACAATAAAGTACCTGTGGTCGTTATGTATCATGGTTATAATTGGAACAACCGGGTGATTAGCCATACCTTTAAATATTTACTTTTAGGTTACGGTGTTTTTATTGCTGAGGTAAGAGGCCAGAATGTTACAAGCCCTGATCACAATCATTATGACAATGGAGGCGCTTCTGGCTGGATGACTTTAGGTATTTACAATCATAAGAATTACTATTATCTTTATGTATATATGGATTGTGCAAGAATCATTGATTTATTGATGCAAAGGGAAGATATTGATACAAATCGGATTGCCGTTGAAGGTGGAAGTCAGGGGGGCGCCTTGTCTTTAGCAGTAGCTGCTCTTTGTCCTGAGGTAAAAGTGGTTATGGCAGATTGTCCTTTTCTTTGCCATTTTAAAAGAGCTGTTGAATTAGCGCAGGAGTATCCTTATTTAGAAATAAGTCATTTCTTTAAAATTCACGATAGTCTGCACAAAACTGAAGAACAAGTTTACAAAACTTTAAGCTATTTTGATAATATGAATCTGGCCTCCAGGATTAAAGGAGAAGTTCTTATGAGTGTGGGCCTGGAAGATGCAATTTGTCCGCCTTCTACCTGTTTTGCTGCCTTTAATCATATTCAGTCAAATAAAGAAATGAGAATATATCCGGACTATGGCCATGGCGGCTTTTCACAGCAAGAGGAAGAAAGATTAATATTTCTTAAAAAGAGATTTGATAAAGAATATTAATAAAAAGGAGAAAGCAGTGTGGTTCATATAGGAAATGATTGGGATGAATTATTAAAAGATGAATTTAAAAAAGACTATTATTTAAGATTAAGGCAGTTTCTTGCAAAAGAATACAGGACAAAAACGATTTATCCCAGTATGTATAATATTTTTGAGGCTTTAAAATTAACTTCATACAGGGATACAAAAGTTTTAATTTTAGGACAAGATCCTTACCACGGTGAAAATCAGGCCCATGGTTTAGCCTTTTCTGTCCAAAAGGGTGTAGATATTCCTCCATCCCTAATCAATATTTTTAAAGAGTTAAAGGATGATTTGGGCTGTTATATACCCAATAACGGTTATCTGGTTCCCTGGGCAAAACAAGGGGTGCTGCTTTTAAATGCCTGCCTGACTGTAGAAGCCAATAAAGCCAATTCTCACAGAAACAAGGGCTGGGAATTTTTTACCGATTATATTATTCAACTGCTTAATGAAAAGGAAACGCCGATGGTCTTTATCTTATGGGGGAATAATGCTAAAGAAAAAATAAAATACATTAATAATCCTAAACATCTTATACTGACTGCTGCTCATCCAAGTCCATTGTCTGCTTCAAGAGGCTTTTTTGGCTGCAGGCATTTTTCAAAGGCCAATGAATTTTTAAGAAAAAACAATCAAACAGAAATCGACTGGCAAATTCCTAATATATAAAATAAGCTGCCAATAGGCAGCTTATTTTATATTATTTATAAACTTTTTGCTTAGTTTATTTTGCATAATTGTCAAAATATCCTTGAATATATATGACAGGGGTTCCTTTGTCACCACTTCCTGAAGTTAAGTCGCAAAGAGAGCCAATTAAATCTGTGAGTCTTCTGGGAGTGGTTCCCTGGGATTCCATACTGGCAACGAGATTTTCTTTTTTATTCTTTATATAATCAGAAATAGCTTTTTCTAATTCTTCTCCTTTTAAGCCAGCAAAATTATTATCGGCCAGGTATTTAAGCTTTACTTCATTGGGGGTTCCTTCGAGACCTTTTGTATATCCTGGTGAAACAACAGGATCGGCAAGCTCCCAAATTTTTCCCACAGGATCTTTGAAGGCACCATCTCCATATATCAGTACTTCAACGGTTTTTCCTGTCTTTTCTTTTATAATAGCCTGGATTTGTTCAACAATTTCCTGACAACGGTTAGGGAAAAGTTTAATGGTTTCTTCTGTGGCCTTATTGGAACCTAACAAGCCATAGTGCTCATTATAACCACTACCGTCAATGGGTTTTGTCAAAATATCATCAAGACCAAATACTTTTTCTGCTCCATTGGCTTTTAAAATTCTTTTGGTTCTTTGTCTGGTATGAACATCGCATACAAGGACGCTTTTTGTATAATCTAATATGGTCTTGGGATTGTTAGAAAAAATAATTTCACATTCAACCTTATATTCTTCTACTAAAGATTTATAATACTCTATATAATCAATACCTGTGAAAGGATGCTTTTGATAGCCGAAATAATTCCTGAAATCTTTCTCCGTTAAAACATCTGTCCAGGGATTAATGCCTTTTTCGTCTAATAAATCAATATCTACTAAATGATTTCCAACTTCATCGGCAGGATAGCTTAACATTAAGACAATTTTTTTAGCACCTTTTGCAATACCTCTGAGACAAATTGCAAAACGATTACGGCTTAAAATAGGGAAAATGATACCAATGGTATCATCGCCAAATTTTGCTTTAATATCTTTGGCAATGTCATCAATACTTGCATAGTTGCCTTGGGAGCGTGCAACAACAGATTCAGTAATACCGATTATATCTCTGTCCCGAATAGAAAAATTTTCTACTTGAGATGCTTTTAATACGGTATCTACTACAATCTCTACAAGATTATCCCCTTTATTAATAATTGGAGTTCTCAGACCTCTGGCAATGGTTCCTGTGATTCTGGTCATCTAGCATCTCTCCTTAACAATAATGTATACTTGAATTATACACAAAAAAATGATATAAGTAAAATAAATAGCTTTAATATTGAATATAAGGAGTACTTATATGGTTACCAAACTGGATTTATATAAAGTTTTTTGTGAAGTAGCTAACTGCAAAAGCTTTTCTAAAGCAGCTAAAAATCTGTATATGACTCAGCCCGCTGTAAGCCAGGCTATAATGAGTTTAGAGAAGGAACTTGGTGTAAGACTTTTTACCAGAACTTCAAAGGGGGTCGCCTTGACAAACGAGGGACAATTGTTGTTTGAATATACCAATTCTGCCATTAATTTAATTAATGTTGGTGAGAAAAAGCTTTTTGAAGCCAGAAATTTAATGGCCGGGGAAATGAAAATAGGTGTTGGTGATACGATTTCCAGGTACTTTTTACTCCCCTATTTATCAGTATTCCACGATAATTCCCCTAATATTAAACTTAAAATCATAAACAGAACAACCATAGAATTATGTACGCTCTTAAAGTCAGGAGAAATTGATCTGGCCATTTGTAATTTACCTGTAAAAGATTCAGCCATTGCTGTAAAAAAATGCATGGATATTCATGATATTTTTGTTTGCGGGGAAAAATACAAAGAACTTGTCGGTAAAAAAGTTTCTCTTTCCCAATTATTAAACTATCCTTTGATTTTTTTGGAAAGAAAATCGAATTCAAGACAATATGTTGAAAAATTTTTTACAGCAAAAGGACTCAAACTAACGCCGGAAATTGAATTGGGTTCTCACGAATTATTACTGGAGTTCTCAAAATATAATTTTGGAATCGCTTGTGTTATTGAGGAATTTTCTAAGGACTATTTGGATAGTAAACTTCTATATAAAATCAATTTGACAGAAGAAATTCCTAAAAGAGCCATTGGTTTTTGTTTTTTAAAGAGTGTATCCCTTTCTCCTGCAGCTCAAAAATTTGTTGATATTATTGGCTATCAATAGAACAAGATTTTTCAATTTACAATTTGTTGAATTGTCGCAAAAAAGAAGTTTAAATCTTTTCATCCTGCATTGACGATAAAAAAACGGAATGTTATAATTATTGAGAGTTAAATAAAGAAACCAGTATGTTTAGGAGGTAAAATATGAGTAAAGAGAACTACAATGCATATAAAAATGCACAGGCTCAGTTTGACAGTGTAGCAAAAAAAATTGGTCTTGATGAAGCAATTTGTGATTTACTTCGCCAGCCCCTGAGAGAATACCATTTTTCTATTCCGGTTAAAATGGATGATGGTACATCAAAAGTATTTAGAGGTTACCGTATACAGCATAATGATGCAAGGGGTCCTGCTAAAGGAGGCATCCGTTTCCATCCTGATGAAACAGTAGATACCATTAGAGCTTTATCCATGTGGATGACCTGGAAATGTGCTGTAGTAGATATTCCTCTTGGTGGAGGAAAAGGTGGCGTTGTATGTGACCCTCGTGTTTTATCTGAAAGAGAACAAGAACAAATTTGCCGAGGCTATGTAAGGCAATTAGCAAGAAATGTTGGTCCTATCCAGGACGTTCCTGCACCTGATGTAATGACCAATGCAAAACATATGTTATGGATGCTTGATGAATATGAAGCAATTCATGGTGCTAAATATCCCGGATTTATTACAGGAAAACCTGTTGGTATGGGTGGTTCTCTTGGCAGAACTGAAGCAACAGGATATGGTGTTATCTTTGTATTAAGAGAAGCTTTAAAAGAATTGGCAATTGACATTACAAAAACAACTGCTGCTATTCAGGGATTTGGTAATGTAGCTCAATATGCAGCTGAGTTATATACAAAATTAGGCGGTAAAGTAATAGCAGTTTCCTGTTGGGATAACAATGATAAGACAGCCTATACATACAAAAAGCTGGATGGCATAGATGTAGATGTATTGATGAGTATTACAGACCGTTTTGGCTGTATTGATAAAGACAAAGCAAGAGAACTGGGTTATGAAATTCTTCCTGGTGATGCATGGCTTGAACAAGATGTTGATATCTTAATTCCTGCAGCTTTAGAAAATCAAATTACTGCAGAAAATGTTAATAAAATCAGCAGTCAGGTAAAAGTTATTGCAGAAGCAGCCAATGGACCGACTACTCCGGATGCTGATAAAGTGCTTAATGAACGTAAAGTATTTGTTATTCCTGACTTTCTTGCTAATGCAGGTGGGGTAACATGCAGTTACTTTGAACAAGTTCAATGTAATATGAATTATTATTGGGAAAAAGATGAAGTGATGCAAAAATTGGATACTAAGATGACTGCTGCATTTAAAGCAGTTTATGACTTAGCTGTAAACAAAGAATTTAATATGCGTGATGCAGCGTATGTCATCTCCATCAACCGTGTTGCTGAAGCGGTTAAAAAACGTGGCTGGTTATAAAAAGTAAAAAAAGATAAAAGATGCTCAACTTGAGCATCTTTTGTTTTTTATCTGTTTTTGATATGAATTGAAAAGTTAATTTTTAACGATAATTCCTTTATGAATTAATTTTTTAATGAGTATTAATGATGCAACTGTAAAAATAAAAGTAACAATAATACCTCCTTCTGGCCCAAATCTTCCTCCTGTAATCCATTCAGGTCCTGTTAAACTTGTTTCTATAATACTGGATTGTCCTAAAAACATACCACTGACAGGTAATCCTAAAACATTACCCATAAACCAGTTCCAAATGGAATGTTGGGCACAAATGCCCCATAAACCATCATCATATAAAGCATATAAGGCTGCAAAAATACCGTATAAAACCAGATTGATAAGAGGCAGTACGGCTACATTTGGATTTGAAGCATGCATGAATCCGAAAAAAAGGGAAGAAAAGATGATGGCAATGACTGGCTTATAATGCCTTGCCAGTACAGGTAATAACCAGCCTCTTACAGCAATTTCTTCGCTGGCACCTTGTATAAGAAAAGCGATTAAGAAAATTAAAACGGGTCCTATGGCAGAAAGTCCAAGGGCATTCGTCATGTGAACAGCTTCTGGGGCTATTTTACCAAAACCAAAGATTAAAATGATTCCCCAGTAAATAAGTTGCATAAGAACAGCAATACATGCTCCTTTTAAATATTTAAAAATTTTTTCATTGCCTTTAAAGCCTATGGATTTAAAGGGTCTTCTTTCAATACATTTAATATAGATAAAGAAAGCAAGAATATGTACCCCAGTTACACTGACAACAACCCATTGGCCTGTCATGGATCCATAAGGATTTTGAAGGATAGGCATAAGCTTTTCTTCCGTATGCGTTACAATCATAAAAAATTGAATAACAATACTAAAGAATATTTCTGGAACCAGGAAAAGTAAGAAAGTAATGATATAGCAGAACAACCAAAATATTGGTTTAATTTTGCCAAGTTTATCATAAGTAATTTTTGAGCTTTCGTCAAAATCATTTAAAAAGGTTTTCTTTTTATCAATGAAATACAAATTTTTTCCCTCCTTGGTATGAATGCCTTAATAAATAGTTTAATATATTTTTACAAACTAGTCAAAAAATTTATGATTTTTACTTGTTAGATTCAAAAATTATTTTTGAAATTTGATGCATTAAAAGACAAAGAATCATAAAATTTTGAGCTGGGTTGATTGATTTTAATCTATTAAAATAGTAAAATTTAACTATGCATTTTAAATCATGAATTGCCAATAAAAGGAGAGCGTAAAAATGATATCAGAAAAAATGAAAGTATTAGTTGAAGGCAGCTCTGCCATCAGAGCAATGTTTGAAGAAGGTAAAAGACTTGCCAAAATTCATGGTGAAGAAAATGTATTTGATTTCAGTTTGGGGAATCCCAACGTTGACCCCCCTGACCGTATTAAAGCGTCCATATTCGAGATATTAAATTCAGAACATCCTAACTTTATCCATGGATACATGAACAATTCCGGCTATGAAGATGTCAGGACTAAAATTGCCAATCATCTTAATCAAAAGCACAATCTGAATTTGTCTTTTAATAGTATTGTTATGACCTGTGGGGCTGCAGGGGGTTTAAATATAATTTTAAAGACTTTGCTTAATCCGGGAGATGAAGTTATTGTATTTGCGCCTTTTTTTGGAGAATACCGTAATTATGTCAGCAATTACGACGGGAAACTTGTAGTGGTAGATCCGGACATTGAAACTTTTGAGCCTAATATCGAAGCCTTAAAAGAAAAAATAACATCCAAAACAAAAGTTGTAATTATTAATAGTCCCAATAATCCAACAGGGGTTGTTTATTCTGAAAGAGCCATTAAAGAATTGACAAAAACCCTTTCGGACAAAGAAAAAGAATTAGGAATCAGTATTTATCTTGTATCTGATGAACCTTACAGAGAAATTGTATATGATGGGGTAGAAGTACCTTATGTATTAAAATATTATAAAAATACATTTATAGGTTATTCTTATAGTAAATCTTTATCTCTTCCAGGAGAGAGAATAGGCTATATTGTAGCCAATCCTGAAATGGATGATTTTGAAAATATCATGTCTGGCTTAAATGTTGCTAATAGGATTCTTGGCTTTGTAAATGCACCTTCTTTATTTCAAAGAGTGATTGCTGATTGTTTAGATACTGAGGTAGATGTAAATATCTATAAGAGAAACAGAGACTTGTTATATAATCATTTGGTTGAGCTGGGCTTTACTTGCGTTAAGCCAGAAGGGGCCTTCTATTTATTCCCCAGAACGCCTATAGAAGATGATGTTGCTTTTTGCCAGGAGGCTAAAAAGTTTAATCTTTTACTGGTACCTGGTTCAAGTTTTGGATGTCCGGGTCATATGAGATTGGCCTATTGCATTTCTTATGAAAAAATTAGAAATTCCTTACCTGCTTTTGAAAAGTTAGCAAAAGCAACAATAATAAAATAAAAAGTAAAAAAGCCTTTTGTTAGTATACTAACGAAAGGCTTTTTTGTCTTGGAATGTCTTAATTATATTTTTTCAGAAAATGGAGAAAAACATCCTTGACATTAACGCAGCGTAAGGGTATATGATGAACACAGATGCCTATATTAAAGCAGGAAGGAAAATAATATTTAAGTTTTTTAAGGAGTTGCTTATATGGAAGAATATACAGTTAAACAATTGGCAGATATGGCAGGCATAAGCAGCCGGACACTTCGTTATTATGATGAAATCGGTATATTAAAACCTGCAAGAATCAATGCGTCTGGTTATCGGGTTTATGGAAAAAAAGAAGTAGATATCTTGCAGCAAATTTTATTTTACAAAGAATTAGGCGTTCCCTTAGAAACCATAAAAGAAATTATCATATCTCCTGATTTTGATTCCTATACTGCTTTGATAGAGCATCGCCAACAGCTTCTTAAAAAAAGAAAGCAATTGGATTTACTGATAGCAAATGTAGAAAAGACCATAGCGTCATTAGAAGGGAGAATTGTTATGTCAGATCAAGATAAGTTCTTAGGTTTTAAAGAAAAAGTTATTAAGGAAAATGAGGAAAAGTATGGGAAAGAAATACGGGAAAAATACGGAGATAAAGCAGTGGATGAATCTAATGCTAAATGGATGAATATGAGCCAGGAACAGTATGAAGCATTTAAAAAATTAGAAGAAGAATTATATCAAGTATTAGCGGCTGCCATGGAAACGAATGATCCGGCAAGTGACTTAGCCCAAAAAGCAGCAGATCTGCATCGGCAATGGTTATCTTTTACCTGGGGCAGTTACAGCAAAGAAGCCCATGCTGGTTTAGCCGAAATGTATGTGGCAGATGAGCGTTTTAAAGCCTATTATGATAAAATAAAACCAGGGGCAGCCCAATTTTTGAGGGATGCGATAAGAATTTATACTCAAAATAATCACTAACAGTTTTTGGTTTGGAGGAGTATATGAAAAAGCTATTTTACTACCATACACCTATTGGTGAAATTGGCATAGCTGAAGAAGATGGCAGTATTTGCGCTATATTTTTTAGTCATGAAAAGATTTCTAAAGAGGAATATATGATTAAAGAAAGCAGCCTTATAAAAAATGCCTACAGGCAATTAGTTGAATATTTTAATAAACAGCGAAAAACATTTGATTTACCTCTAGCTCCTGAGGGTACGGAATTTCAAATGAAAGTCTGGAAAGCCCTGAGTGACATTCCTTATGGTAAGACCCGTTCTTATAAAGAGATTGCTATTGCGATTGGAAATCCTAAGGCTGTCAGGGCTGTGGGAATGGCAAATAACAAAAATCCTATACCCATAATCATTCCTTGTCACAGAGTCATTGGTTCTGATGGTAAACTGGTGGGTTATGGAGGCGGTTTAGAGATAAAAGAATATTTATTAAAGCTGGAAGGCGTTTTATAGAACTTTGACCATTCTTGAGTATTAAAAGCTATGGAGGAATCCATAGCTTATTTTTTATTACTTAGTTTGATTTATATGGTATAATATAAAATAATGTGAAATTATAAAATAATGTACTTATTTTTAAGGTTATAAATATTGTTGTTAATGGGGTGGAAAAAGTGATTAACAAAAGAAGAAAAGCCATTTTATCTGGAAGAATGATTTCTTTCATTTTAACTGCAATGATTTTATTTGTATTTACTACTGCTTGTAATAACAGCAGGAAAATAGATGGCAATGAAATTGTAAGAATTGGCAGTAATAGAGAAATAGAAGAAGAAAGCACAGCGGAAGCTCTGAATGAAAATCATGGGGAAAGTACTAAACTGACAGCATCTAATGTTAAAGTGAATCTTGCTTTAGGCAACAGTTGGGAAAATGCTGGTGTCATTTATACGCAAGCAGATATTACCATTCATAATAATGGGGATTTTGAAATCTCTAATTGGGAAGTAGAAATTCCTGTATCAGAGAATACAAAAGTTGATCAAATCTGGAATGCTTCTTACAGAGTTGAAAATGGCAAGATATTTTTTAAAGCAGAAGAATTTAATCAAACAATTCCTGCCAGAGGCAGTGTGGCTTTTGGCTGCATTTTAGCTGGTATCCATGAAATTGACAGCAATGCCATTAAAGTATCCTATACGGAAAACAATACAAGAGTGGCTGCAAACAGCAGTGAGAATCACTCGAATGAGCAGCAGACTTCAAGGGAATATATTCAGCCACAAAAGCTGATACCAAAGGATGTTCCGCCCCCAACGACAGATGACTGGCTTTATGTAAAAGGCAATAAAATTGTAGATAAATATGGACAGGAAGTTTGGTTAACGGGTGTCAATTGGTTTGGCTATAACACAGGAACCAATACTTTTGATGGTCTTTGGGCAGCTGATTTAAATACATCTTTGGCTGCCATAGCCGACAGAGGTTTTAATATATTAAGAATACCGATTTCCAGTGAGTTGATTTTACAGTGGGCAAGTGGAAATCCGCCTAAAGCCAATTTTAACGAAGCCATTAATTCTTACCTGGTAGGCATGGATAGCTTGCAAATCTTTGATTATGTAGTAGGACAGTGCAGGGCAAATGGACTAAAAATAATGATTGATATCCATTCAGCCAAAACGGATCCTATGGGACATATGAAGAATGTTTGGTTTGAGGGGGATATTACGGAACAGGATTATTTAGATTCTCTTTCCTGGATGGCTGAAAGATATAAAGACGATGATACCATTATAGCCTTTGACTTAAAAAATGAACCTCATGGAAAACCGCATGAATCTCCAAGGGCAATCTGGAATGATTCAAAAGACCCTGAAAATTGGAAGTATGTTGCAGAAAAAGCTGCCAATGCAGTTCTTTCAAAAAACCCGAATGTTCTTGTATTAGTCGAAGGAATAGAAATATATCCAAAGGATATTAAAAGCAATGGGGACTATTCATCTACCAATCCTGAAGATTACTACTTTAATTGGTGGGGCGGCAATTTAAGAGGGGTAAAGGATTATCCTGTTAATTTGGGCAAATATCAAAACAAACTGGTCTATTCTCCTCATGATTATGGTCCTGCTGTACATGCCCAGCCCTGGTTTGAAGGAGGTTTTACTTATGAAAGTCTATACAGGGATTGCTGGCGGGATAACTGGATGTATATATATGAAGATGGTATAGCGCCTCTATTGATTGGAGAATGGGGAGGTTATATGACTGAACCTAACCTGAGTTGGATGAAATGTTTAAGAGAGTTGATTAAGAAACATAAATTACATCATACCTTCTGGTGCTTTAATGCCAATTCAGGGGATACAGGTGGTTTGGTTCTGGATGATTTTGTAACCTGGGACGAAGAAAAATATACCTTTGTCAAAGAAGTATTATGGACAAAAGACGGCAAGTTTGTCGGCTTAGATCATGAAATTCCATTGGGCAAAAATGGAATTGCTTTACCAAAAAAATAAAAGGGGGATGCTATGAAAAAATATAAATTGGCTTTATCTTATTATCTTCCGTCATATTTATCGATGATCGTCATAATCATTTTTTCTTTCTACTTCTATATTGGAACTTATAAGGGTGCATTTAATTTTGTTAATTTTTCAATCTTTTTAGTCTTATTAACAGGGATTAATATTCCTTTGTTAATTAACTTTATTTACATTAAATCGATTTGTTATATAATTGATGATGAAGGGATAACAGAAAAAACACTTTTTAGAAATAAAAAGATTTTATGGGATGATATTAACTTTATGATTTTGACCAACAATACAACGGTAAACAGACCAGGCATTGATTTGTTAATCAAAAGCAAAGACAATGAAGAGATTGCTGTTCACTATCAAGCTTATGATTTTGAAGAAATTTATCATACCGTATTAAAAGGCAGGGAAGAGCTTCTTAAAGGACCCTGGACCTTATCATCCATTAAACCTGCTATGTCCGATAAAAAGGCTGCCTTTATTATGGCTGTATCAGGCTTACTGATGTTAGGCTTATTAATATTTACTTATTATAAAGCATAAGTTTACAACATATAGTGGGTAAAGGAACTGGATGGTGTGTTATCAGAAGAGGATAAAAGAGGAAAAATAGTGGAATAGTTGTAGGGCTTAGAGCTTTACAACTTTTATTTTTAAGTGCTTTAATGATCTTATGATATAATAAATTTTATAATGGGTAAATATTTAAATGAATATAAAAAATATAGGATGGTTTTATGATGGATTTTATTAGCGGAGTGGTTGAGAGAATTACATACACGAATGAAGAAAATGGCTTTACAGTGATTAAAATTAAGTCAAAGGGTTATTCAGAGCTAATAACTGTTGTAGGTAATTTTGCTTCGGTTAATGTAGGAGCAAGTCTTCAAATAAAAGGACAGTGGAAATACGACAGTAAATACGGCAAGCAATTTCAAGCCCTTGATTTTAAAGAAACCGTTCCTGCTACCATTGTCGGGATAGAAAAATATTTAGGAAGCGGCTTAATTAAAGGGATAGGACCTGTGTATGCCAAAAGAATCGTAAAACATTTTAAAGAAGATACCCTTAGAATTATTGAAGAAGAGCCAGACCGTTTAATAGAGGTAGAAGGAATAGGGGAAAAACGTCTGCAGATGATCAAAAAGGCCTGGCAGGAGCAAAAGGAAATAAAAAATATCATGATCTTTTTACAAAGTTATGGGGTTTCTACAAGCTATGGGGTAAAAATTTATAAGACTTATGGAGATGAAAGTATTCAAATTGTAAAAGAAAATCCCTATCGGCTGGCCGATGATATTTGGGGAATTGGTTTTAAAACTGCTGATAAAATTGCTGAAAAATTGGGCTATAGAAAAGATTCTCCTGAACGTTGCCGTTCAGGTATCATATATCTTTTAAATGACTTGTCCAATGAAGGGCATTGTTATGTGATGAAAGAGGAATTAACAGAAAAAGCCGTCCATATCCTTGAAGTAAGTCATGAATTAGTGGAAAGAACCATTGCCGTGATGTTGGAAGAAAAAAGTCTGATTATAGAAGAAAGCGGAGCCATTTACTTGCCGCCCTTTTATCACAGCGAAACAGGTGTTGTAAAAAGAATAAAAGAAATCCTTGCCTGTGATATTCCTAAATCAGAAATAACAATAGAAAAAGCCCTGGAAAGCATTCAAAAAGAACATCATATTCAATATGATGAGATCCAATTAAAGGCTGTAAAATGTGCAGCCAATTCAAAATTTATGGTTCTTACTGGTGGCCCGGGGACAGGTAAAACCACAACCACTCTGGCCATCATCGAAATCTTTAAAAGGATGAATAAAAAGATACTTTTAGCGGCACCGACAGGAAGAGCAGCCAGGAGAATGTCAGAAGCAACAGGGATGGAGGCAAAAACCATTCATCGCTTACTGGAATACAAGCCGTCAGAAGGTTACCAAAAAAATGAAAGCAATCCTTTAGATTGTGATGTATTAATCATAGATGAAGTATCTATGGTGGATATCATTTTAATGTATAATCTTTTAAAAGCAGTAAAAAACAGTACGATTGTCATACTCGTGGGGGATGTTGATCAATTGCCGTCGGTTGGGGCAGGAAACTTATTAAAGGATATTATTGATTCAGCGGCTATTCCGGTTATAAAACTGACGAAAATTTTTAGACAAGCTCAAGGAAGTGCTATCATTATCAATGCTCACAGGATTAATAAAGGCCTGATGCCTATTCTAAAGGGAGGAAAGAATACAGATTTTTTCTTTATCCCGGAAGAAGAGCCTTCTAAAGTGGCAGAAATCATAAAAGAGCTTTGCAGCAAAAGGCTGCCTCGCTACTATCAAGTAGATCCGATAGAGGATATTCAGGTATTATGCCCTATGCAAAGAGGAGAATGCGGAGCATATAACATGAACATCCTTTTACAGGAAGCCTTGAATCCTTCAAAAACAACTATCCGTTATGGGGGTACAAATTACCGCTTAAATGATAAAGTGATGCAGATAAAGAATAATTACGATAAAAATGTATTTAACGGGGACATAGGCCGTATTGTAAAAATCAATCAGGAAGATAAAATTCTGACTATCCGGTTTGATGACAATGACATTGATTATGATATTACTGAATTGGATGAGGTCGTTTTAGCCTATGCAACAACAGTTCATAAAAGCCAGGGAAGTGAATATAAAATTGTTGTTGCCCCTTTTACTATGCAACATTACATGATGCTGCAAAGAAATCTTTTATATACTTGTGTCACCAGAGCCAAAAAAGTCCTTGTTTTAGTAGGTTCAAAAAAAGCCATTTCCATAGCGGTTGCCAATAATAAAATTCAAAAAAGGAATACCTTGCTCGAATCAAGACTTAAAGAAAGTTTATGTATTAATTTTTAATATAAATAAGAGGCTGCAGCTAAACACTTTTCGCCTGTACAGCCGCCTTTTTTAACAATCAAAAAAAACTATACAGCAATACTGCTGCACAGCTTTTTTAGTCTTATTGATCCGTATAAGGACTATAATTATTTTCTATAGATACATTTTTTAATTTTTGGGCTTTCTTTTTTAATCTTTCATTTCTTCTCATTTCTGCTTCCTGATAGTCCTTTTTTTCTTCATCTGTTTCAGGACAAAGGGGTGGAACAGGAGTTGGTTTTCCTTCATCATCCAGGGCTACATAAGTGATGTAAGCTTTGTTGGTTAAAATCGTTTCCCCTGTTTTAATATTTTCGGTATATACTTTTACTTTTACCTCCATGGAAGTTCTGCCAACCCAGGTTAATTTTGCATTAAGCATAACCAGTTCACCTACCCGGACGGGGTATCTGAAATCCAGACTGTCAACACAAGCTGTCACAACAGCTGTATTAGAATGGCGGGATGCAGCCATAGCACCTGCAATATCAATCCAGTGCATCATCTTACCGCCCAATAAATTGCCAAGGAGATTTGTATCATTGGGAAGAACCAATTCTGTCATTTCAACAACGGATTCTTTTGGTGTTTTAGCTTTCATAAATTGCCTCCTTTACTTATCTTTTGCTGAGGTTTCCAGAGCTTATTTGGAAGTATTATACCATAATTAGTATCAATATAAAAATAATTAATATTCTATGAGTGGTCATTCTCCCAGAGGGGACAGGGTTCCAGGCGAATATTGATATTCATATTTTCACAAAAATTACTTTTTAGCTTCTTTTCAATGGAATCTGTCAGTTGATGAGATTCCATAAAACTTATGCTGGGATCAATAATAATATGAAAATCTAAGTAAACATCATCTTCAGTCCCACGACTTTTTATATCATGCACATCTTTAACTTCATGAAAACTAAGGACAATTTCTTTAATTTTATCCTCATCAAGAATTGCCTGATCTAATAAGGGTCCTGAGGTTCGTTTAAAAATTTCATAGGCTGCTGCAAGGATGAATACAGATACAATCAATGAAGCGACAGAATCAATAAAAGCAGGTAACCCAAGTTTAACAGCAATTAAAGTTGTCAATACTCCTAGAGAAATAAAAATATCACTTTTTGTGTGAATGGAATCAGAAATTAAAATAGTACTGTTTAAGGCTTTGCCTTGTTTATATTCATAGTAAGCAATAAAAATATTAATAATAAGACTTAAAATAAGCAATAAAAGACTTAGAAGACTGATTTCTAGGGGAAGAGGATGAAAGAATCTTTTAATGGCGTCAGCTGACTGCTTTATGGCAAGAATCAAAAGTAAGAGAGCAATCAAAAGGCCTGCAAGATTTTCAATCTTCCTGTGACCATATGGATGTTTTTTATCGCCAGGTTTATATGCAAAATGAATACCTATTAAGCCGATAATATTGGAACTCATGTCCGTTATAGAGTGAAGACCGTCAGTCATTACACCTGCGCTTTTTATAAGATAGCCAATAACGATTTTAATGAAAGCGACAGTTAAATTAGCAAACAAAACAAGCCACAGGACTAACTGAATCTTTTTAACTTTTTTCATAATATTGCCTCCAAAAAATAATCAAAAAATTTTATAGATAGGACTAGGTTTTCAATTGAGATAATATATGATTATTATATTCCTGAAAAAATGTTTTGTACATAGTTGTTGGAAGATTATATGAATTATCAAATGATAATAAGATTAATTGTCATTAATATAATAAATATCAAATTAATATTAAGTGTGCTTTTATGGTATAATAGATGTGTTTAATCTTAATACTTTAAAAGAAGGTGATGGAATGAGATTTCGTTTTTTATTGTTAGCATTTATGATTGTGATTGCCTTTAATTTATCAGGTTGTGAAAATAATCAAAACGGTTCAAAAGAATCCATGAGTCAGGGGATTGATCAGCCTATTGAAGAAATGGCAACGGATCATGAGCCTGAAGATAAAGATGAGGCTGAAGATATAAATGAGAATTTGAAATTACCAAAAGAAGATGAGTCTGTTACAGTGATTTATGGACAAAAAGACAATGCCTGGACTTATATAACCGATGAGGGAACAAAGCTTAGGGAATATGCTATAGACTTAGATGGGGATGGTGCAGAAGAAAAGATTCAATTATATACGGCAGCACAAAGAGATGAAAACGGGGATATACTCTGGGATGATAGTCAGGACTGGCTTTTATTAGTAGAAGATCAGAATGCGTATTATCCGTTATTTGCAGAACCGGTGCAAATCGGAATGGTATATTTTAATGTTTTTTATGATGAAAATGATCTTCCAAAGATTAGCCTTTTACTATCCGCCGGTGCGAGTATGAGGATTACAAATTATTATTATGATGACGCGCTCAATGGATACAAAGCAGAAAATGTCTATGAGGAAAACAGTATCAATTCTATGTACAGCACCATACCTTACTATTAAATCAAAATGAAATAAGTTGCTGGCGTATTAATAAAAGGGTGGTAAGGATGAAGTTAAAAAGTTTTTTGAAGTTGGTAGAAATACAAACAAAATTAGCAAGCGTTATTCCTTTTTTGCTGGGAACTGTTTATGCCATATATAGATTTCATGAATTTAATATCATAAATTTTATCTTAATGTTTATTTCTTTAATTCATGTGGATATGATGACAACAGCGATTAATAACTATATCGATTATAAAAAAGCAAAAAAAAACCATGGTTATAATTATGAATTACACAATGCCATTGTAAGAGATAACTTAAAAGAATCCACGGTTTTAGTCACTATTTTTATCTTGTTTATTATTGCTGTTGTATCGGGTCTTATTTTATATTTAAGAACGGATATTATTGTTCTTTTGCTTGGAGCTATATCCTTTTTGGTTGGTATTTGTTATTCTTTTGGTCCGGTTCCTATTTCCAGGATACCTTTGGGAGAAGTATTTTCAGGATTTTTTATGGGCTTTGTTATTACTTTTATTGCAGATTATATTCATGTTTTTGACAAAGGACTTATTCGTATCGCGTATAATAATTCCATTCTTTCTCTTTTTGTTAATTTGAAAGAAATTGTTTATATTTTTCTTCTTTCCTTACCTGCCGTTATAGGTATAGCTAATATTATGCTGGCCAATAATATTTGTGATATTGAAGATGATATTGAAAACAAACGATATACCCTGCCAATTTATATTGGCAAAGAAAAAAGTTTAATGCTTTATAAAATACTTTATTACTTTTTATACTTAAATATTCTGCTGACAATTCTTATTAGTATTAATTCGTTTGTTGTTGTACTGACGCTTATTACATTTATTGTTGTTTCTAGGAATATTAAGATTTTTTATGATAAGCAAACAAAAAAAGATACTTTTTCTACAGCTGTTCAAAATTTTGCATTAGTAAATATTATTTATATTTTAAGTATTTGTATAGGTATTTTATTTCCTTTGGGTTAGTAGTCTTGGTAAGTATGATTTAAAATAAGTAAAAAGATAAGAAAAATAGAGCTAATTAAAGATATTAGAAGTTATCCTTAGTTTATTATGACAAATTAGCTAAAATGAAATATTGATATATCATAATAATGTGATATAATAATATTAAGATTTAAAAAAGTGATTGTAAAGGAGGTATCCTATGGATAACATTATCGTATATTCAACACCGACCTGCCCTTTTTGTTATATGGTAAAAGATTATTTAAAAGAGCATAATTTCCAATTTAAAGACATTAATGTAGCAGAAGATCCGGTTGCTGCCCAAGATATGGTTAGAAAATCAGGACAAATGGGTGTACCTGTTATTGATATTAATGGAAATATTGTCGTTGGTTTTGATAAAAATAAAATAGATAGTCTTTTAGGCCTATAACGCTTTATAATAAGTGAATAAAAGTCGAAAAAAGGATTGATTATTTAAATCAATCCTTTTTTAATTAAATTACAAAGATTTTGTAAATTTAGATAATAATTTTTTAAAATTTTTGTTAAAATCAGACAAATTCAAAAAAATAGTTGAAATTGTAATATTTATGATTTAAACTTAATTTAATGGAATAATATTCATATTTATACAACTAAAGTATTTTAAAAAAATATAAAATAATTAAGGGGGTTTTACTAATGAAAAAAAGTCTGTCTTTTTTGCTATCTTTTCTCATTTTAGTAAGCACTTTTCTTTTTAATACTCAAAAGACAGAGGCTTTAGAGATGAATGAAGAAGCAAGAGAAAGGAAGTCTTATGAAAGATCCCTGTCTGTTTTTGAGTATGTTTATGAAAAAAATCCATTTTTTGAGGAAGAATTCTTTGATTTTGTTATGGTGCAAGAAGCCGTTTATGAAAAACCAAATTTAGTGATTACTGATCTCACAACGGTCCATGAAGATATACAAGACTACAAATTAGTACCTTTTACGGTTTATATAGAAAATACCGGGGGAATGACCAGGGAAGATATCTACTTAACCTGGAAAATAGATGGAAAAACTGTTGGAACGACTGTTCTTGAAAGAGGTATGTTTCCTTATGAAAGAAGAAGTTCTACCTTTGAATGGAGAGCTGTGCCGGGAAATCATATTCTTACGGTTGTGGTTGACGAAAGAGATTACATAGAAGAAGAGGATGAAGGCGATAATATTTTTGAAAAGGAACTATATGTAAGAGATGCGCTTAAATTAAATTTGAACAGATATTCTGTTGACCGGCCTTTTGTCCAGACTTTAGATACTGGTTCAGGTTTTTCCGTGGCTATTAGGAAAGATGGAAAGATAGCATTTACAGGAAACGGTAGAGAAGGTCGTAGTAATGTAAGCTTATGGGAAGATATTGTACAGCTTTCAGCAGGAGCTACTCATATTGTTGGTCTTAAAGCAGATGGTACTGCTGTTGTAGCAGGTTACAATGCAGATAATCTCTACAATGTAGGTGGTTGGGAAGATATTGTACAAGTATCGGCAGGATATGACCATACTGTGGGTTTAAAAAGAGATGGAACAGTCATCGCTGTTGGGTTAAATAATTACAATCAGTGTAGTCTGGAAGACTGGGAAGATATCGTACAAATATCTGCAGGAGAATCTTTTACAGTTGGACTGAAAGCGGATGGCAGTGTTGTAGCGAAGGGAATTAATAATCAAGGTCAATGTAATCTAGGAGACTGGGAAGATATTGTACAAGTATCGGCAGGCATGAATCACACTGTAGGTTTAAAGAGTGACGGAACGGCAATAGCCGTAGGAAATAATCAATATGGCCAATGTGATGTGGAAAGATGGTCAGAACTGGTCCATGTATGGGCAGGAGACAAGGTTACGATTGGTGTTCGAAAAGATGGCTCCGTATTAGCTTGCGGAAATAATGATTATGGACAAACCAATGTTAGTCATTGGACGGATATTGTACAAGCCTTTGCTGGCAATAATTTTACTTTGGCATTAAGACAAGATGGAAAAGTTTTAGCAACAGGGGATAACAGAAAAGGTCAGTGTAATTTTGCTGGCGTAGAATGGCCGGATGCCGAAGATATTATACAAGTATCAGCAGGAACAAATCATACAGTTTTATTAAGAAGCAATGGTAAAGTCATTGCCATAGGAGCCAATAATTATGGTCAATGTGATGTATCAGAATGGGAAGACATTATTCAAGTGGCAGCAGGCGAAGACCATACCGTAGGCTTAAGAAGAGATGGAAAAGTTGTAGCTGTAGGGAGAAATTTAAAAGGAGAATGTGATGTAGAAGACTTGGAAGATATCGTGCAAATATCAGCATCATCCTCAAGTACAGCGGCTTTAAGAAGTGACGGGAAGGTTTTTGTACTGGGTTATGGTGCCTCAAACAGAATAAATAATTGGGAAGATATTATTCAAGTTTCTTCAGGATATCTTCGGACAGTAGGCTTACAAAGAAATGGCAGGCCAGTTGCTGAAGGATACAACTATTATGGGCAAAATAACATAGAAAACTGGGAAGATATTATTCAAGTCTCAGCAGGTGAAAATCATACTTTAGGTTTAAGACAGGATGGAAAGGTTTTGGCAGCAGGAAGAAATTACAACGGTGAGTGCAGGGTATCGGACTGGGAAGATATTATTCAAGTGGCAGCAGGTGAAAATTATTCCTTAGGTTTAAGAGCAGACGGAAGAGTAGAACAAGCAGGCTCAAATTTTGATTTATCTGAATGGGAAAACATTGTTCAAATATCAGCGGGAGACTATCATGCCATTGCTTTAAAAAGAGATGGAACAGTTATAGGGGCAGGAGATAATACTTATGGTCAGTCGAAAGAGATTGCAGCAGAAATATTATCAGTACCTGAATTATTCAGAGAAGAAGCCTTTTCATTAGAAGTCACAGAACTGAGCTATTCCTTTGATGAAAGCTATAATGAAGAAGATTATTGCGATGGAATGAATATGACAATTCATGCAGAGATTATGAATAAGAGCAGTCAATTGATTGACAGTACAGCAGTATTATTCAAATTGGATGATCACGTGGTAGGTTCTAAGACCATCAATCAATTCCAGCCAGGAGAAAAAAGGACTGTAAGTCTTAGCTGTCTATTTGATGCCGGTGCTAAAAATCTTATAGTCATACCAGATAGCCGTTTTCCGGATAATGCTGTTACAACATTATCCCTTCCTGATGTGGAAAAAGCAGAATTAAGTTTATCTGTGCGGATAGAAAACTATAACAATCGCTTTATTGTTTATGCAAGTGTTAGCAATGAGGGAAATACGACTATAAGGAATATCGATATTGACTATGTATTAGATGGAGAAAAAATAGGCAGTTCAACAATTAGAAATGGCATAAAAAAGGGCGAAACAAGAATAAGTAGTTTACAGTTTTATACTACTGCAGGAACGCACCAGTTAAAAGTTCTGGTTGATCCTCAGAATATTGTCCCGGAAGAAAATAAAGAAAACAATGATTATACAGAAGAGATTACAGCAGTAATCATTCCTGGTGTTGAGTTTCTCAATCTTGAAAGAGGACAAAAAATAACGAGTCCATATCAAATCGAATGGCAAGCCGCAAGCCAGCATTATAATCCAGATGAATTAAAAATTTCTCTTAGTTTAATAAATGATAAAGGAGAATTTTTAATCGCAAAAGATATAGAAAATAGTGGATTTTATAACTGGAGTTTCCCGGACATTCCTGAGGGGGAATACAATCTTAGAATTATTGCAACAGATCCTAAAGGCAATGCATCTGAAGCTTCCAGGCTTATCCGTATCATCAACCCTGCCAGAATAGAAATCACACATAATAGTTACAAAATGATTATTTTAGAAGGTGATGAAGCAAAGCTTGATTTACTTGTAAAAAATCTTCAACCGCAGGAAGACAGGATTATTCTGTCCATAGAAAAGGATAAATCATTGGTTATGGATGATGATATTATTTTGACCATGGAACCTTGGGAAGAAAGGTGGATTCAATTGGATATATCCTATCCTTCCTGTGGTTTATACCAGATAAATATTGTGGCTGAGTCAGAAAACATTCCTTCAATAAGGTGTGAAGAAACGGTAGAATTAGCAGTATTGCCACCTGTTTTGCAGTCATTTTTTGAACATTTAAGAAGATTTTTTGCCGAAATGAATCTACTTTAAAGAGAATAATTAATTTTTTGAATGTAATAACCTAGATAATAAAAAAGGCAGTTTCATGGAAAACTATAGAAACTGCCTTTTTCTTTTACAAGTAAAGATATTCAAATAAATCTGTTCTCGACAATTTATAACTTACTCATTATAATGTAGGTAATACAGGTGCTAAATGATGACTCTAAATAAATAGGGAGGAAAATATGGAAAAAATAACTTATACCGACATAAAAAATAATCCAGAAATCAATACTTATATTAAAAAAGGCGATGAACTCTTAGAAATCATGGGATATACGGATCATTCCGAAATTCATGCTGCAAAAGTTGCTGAAACAGCAGCAGAAATCCTTCGAAAACTGGGTTATTCTGAAAGAGAGTGTGAATTGGCAAAAATTGCAGGCTATCTCCATGACATTGGCAACGCTGTCAATAGAGTAGATCATGCACAAACCGGGGCAGTCATGGCATTTAACATTCTTTCCAAGTTAAATATGGATCCTGAAGAGATTGCGACCATCGTGGCAGCCATAGGAAATCATGATGAATCTACAGGGACAGCTGTGAGTCCGGTTTCTGCCGCTTTGATTTTAGCAGACAAGACCGATGTAAGAAGAAGCCGGGTAAGGAATAAAGAACTGGTTACTTTTGATATTCATGACAGGGTCAATTATGCTGTAGAAAAATCAAAAGTTATAATCGATGAAGAAAAAAGAAAGCTTATCTTAGAGCTCACTATTGACATGAGAATTTCATCTCTTATAGAATACTTTGAAATTTTTCTTACCAGAATGCTGATGTGTAGAAGAGCTGCTGACTTTTTAAATATAAATTTTGAATTAGTGGCCAATGAAAAGAAAATGGTATAGTTAAAAATATTGGATCATAAGAAAGCTAATCCCAACAGAGGCCAGGACGGATAAAATGATATTGCCTTTCCACCAGGACAGGAATACTGCAGTAACAATGCCAGCCCAGACTGCTTTTGGCTGATTGGGTATAGCGTTAAAGACACCAGGCAGTATTAAAGCCCCTAAAGTTGCATAGGGAATATAATTAAGAAAGCGTTTTAAGGTTGGATGAATCTCTTTTTTGGATATAAAAATAAAGGGAAGCAGTCTGGGAATAAAAGTAACAACAGCCATGCCCAGGATGATAAAAAAATAAGATTTCATGGATTAACGCCTCCTTCTTCTTTGGGTAAAATCATTAAACCAATTAAAGCAGCTAGGGTTATAGACAGGATTAAATTCCAGTCCTCAGGAATCAGATGGCTTATATTTAAAAATGCGTGGATTCCTCCTGACAGTAAAGCTAAAAAAATGACTTCTTTTGACTTTTTCATGGAGGGAACCAGGATAGCAATAAACATAGCATACAGGGCTATTTGCATACTGCTTTGGATGGCTTCTGGCAGAACGCTTCCCAGTAAATAGCCTGCGACACTGCCAAGAACCCATGAAAAATAAGCAGTTGTATTGACTGTAAGGGTATAAAAAAAAGACAATTCTTTGTTTTTTGTAGCTAAAACTGAAAAAGTTTCATCGGTTATACCAAAAGCCACAAGAGGAATAAGTTTTTTTCTTGGGCTTTTAATTATATCAGCCAGGGAGGCACTCATCAAAAAATGTCTTAAATTCATGACTGCGGTGGTAAGAATAATTTGAAAAGCAGGTACAGTTGCAGCAATTAAATTAACAGCCATAAATTGACTTGCTCCAGCAAAAACGAATAAAGAAAATAAAAAACAGTCCCATAAGCTAATTTGATTTGCTTTTGAAATAATACCAAAAGCCAGAGCAATAGGAATGTATCCAATAGCAATTGGAAGAGCATCTTTAAATCCTGATAAGACTTCGCCATTATAATATTTATTCAAGTGATCCACGTCCTTTTAAGCTTTTTATATCGCATTTTATCATTTTGGATTTAATGACTGCTTATTGTTAAAATAAATATTATGAAGTATTATATAATATAAAGATGAAATTTAAAAGAATAATTCGAATCATTAAGAAAGAGGGTTTAAAATGAGTCAAGCGGATAAGATTTTTATTGAAATGAGCGAAAGTATTTTGAATGACGGTTTTAGTTCAGAGGGTCAAGATGTAAGACCCAGATGGGAAGATGGGACACCTGCTCATACGATTAAAAAATTTGGAGTCGTTAACCGATACAATCTGGCTGAGGAATTTCCCATTCTCACTCTTAGAAAAGTACCTTTTAAGAGAGCAATTGATGAAATACTTTGGATATGGCAGAAAAAATCAAACAATATAAAGGATTTAAACAGTCATATTTGGGATGCCTGGGCTGATGAAAATGGTTCTATTGGGAAAGCTTATGGGTATCAGCTTGGAATTAAACATAAATACAAAGAAGGGGAATTTGACCAGGTTGACCGGGTTTTATATGATTTAAAGCATAATCCATATAGCAGGAGAATCATTACAAATCTATACAATCACCAGGACCTTCATGAAATGAACTTATACCCTTGTGCTTATAGTGTTACTTTTAATGTGACAGGGAATAAATTAAATGCCATTCTTAATCAAAGGTCTCAGGATGTTTTAGTAGCAAATGCCTGGAATGTATGTCAGTATGCTGTCTTAATACATATGTTTGCCCAGGTGAGCAATTTAGAAGTCGGGGAACTGGTTCATGTTATTGCAGATGCCCATATTTATGACAGGCATGTCCCTATTGTAAAAGAATTAATAAAAAGAGAATCTTATCCTGCTCCTAAGTTCATAATAAATAAAGAAATCAAGAATTTTTATGATTTTACCGTTGATGATTTTGAACTGGAAGGCTACCAACATGGAGAGCCAATCAAGAATATTCCTGTGGCGGTTTAGGAGGATATTATGAATATTATTGTATCAGTTGACCAAAATTGGGCTATTGGTTATAAGGGAGATTTACTTCAAAAAGTTCCGGAAGATATGAAACAGTTTAAAGAAAAGACCTGGGGAAAGGTTGTTGTAATGGGAAGACTGACCTTTGAATCATTACCCAATCAAAAGCCTTTACCTAACAGAACCAATATCATTCTTACCAGAAATGAAAACTTTAGGGTAGAAGATGCCATTGTATGTCATTCTGTGGATGAAATACTTAAAACAACTAAGTATTGTAACCCGGAGGACATTTTTATCATAGGTGGAGAACATATTTATAAAACTTTTCTTCCCTATTGTTCAAAGGCTTATATCACAAAATTCCATAAAGTATATCCAGCAGACACCTTTTTCCCGAATCTTGACGAGGATGAAAATTGGCGACTCATTGAAAAAAGCGGGCCCAGACAATATCAGGATCTTACTTTTGAATACATTACCTATGAAAATATAAATAAGATTTAAAGTGTAACAAAAGAATTTCAGATTCTTTTGTTATTTATATGATTTCAAGAATATTATTTGAATAAAATACTTTTTAAATTTTTATGATATAATATTCTATATCTTATTCAATCGAAGGGGATATTTATGTTAAAGAAATTTCAATATAACGCACCAGTCATTTTAACCTTTAGTCTAATTTCTTTCTTAGTTTTGCTGTTATCTTATTTTACTGGTGGACTTACCAATCAGTTATTATTTTGTGTTTATAGATCTTCCTTAAAGGACCCTTTGTTTTATTTAAGATTATTTACCCATGTTTTGGGACATGTCAATTTGCAACATTTTGTTAATAACTTTATTTTAATCTTATTGATAGGACCAATGATGGAAGAAAAGTACGGTTCGAAAAAAATGCTTTTTATGATTATATTTACGGCTTTTGTTACGGGTATTATTCATATTCTGTTCTATAACAGTGCTTTATTAGGGGCCAGTGGTATCGTATTTATGCTTATATTATTGAGTTCTTTTGCAAATATTCAAAAAGGAAGGATTCCTTTAACCTTTGTATTGGTAGTGATTATTTTTATTGGGCAGGAACTGGTTAATGCTATTATGCTGCATGATCAGATTTCACAATTAACCCACATCATAGGAGGTATTTGTGGGGGATTTTTTGGTTATAAAATTAATAACTCTAAGAAAGAAAGTTAAGCATGTTTTTTATCAGAGTATACTATAATATCAAAAGGAACAAAGAAATAATATTAATAAGCATATCAATTTATTCTTTCATTTTTTTATTAATTAAGTAACAAGGAGATGGTTTTAAATGGAAAACAACAAAGAAATGACGATGGCAGAAATGATAGAGGACATCGATAAGTCAATGAGAAAATTAAATAAAGGGGACATTATTAAAGGAAAAGTAATAAAAGTTAATGAAAATGATGTCTTAGTTAACATAGGCTATATGCTGGATGGAATAATTCCAAAAGAAGAATTGTCTGATGATGCCAATATAAATCCAAGGGATATTGTAAGTGTGGATGATGAGATAGATGTCTATGTATTAGAAGTTGATGATGATGAAGGGAACGTTCGTCTTTCAAAGAAATTAGCGGATCAAATCGTGGTATGGGATGAATTGGAAGAATACTTTAAGTCAGGCAGCCCATTAGAAGTTACCGTTAAGGAAGTTGTTAAGGGAGGCGTTGTTGCAAATATTAAAGGCGTAAGAGCCTTTATTCCTGCTTCTCAGCTTTCTGTTCATTATGTAGAAGATTTAAATCGTTATCTTGGAAAGGCCTTAAAAGTTAAATTAATTGATTTCGACAGAAAAAGCCGCAGAGTAGTTCTTTCTGCTAAAGAAATCGAGCAGGCAGAAAGGGAAATCAGAAAGAAAGAAATCTGGAAAAGTCTAAAAAGAGGTGAAAAAAGAAAAGGTGTTGTTACCAGATTGGTTAAATTTGGCGCTTTTGTTGATATAGGAGGTGTTGAAGGGCTCATTCATTTGTCTGATTTATCCTGGAAAAGAGTCATGGATCCTTCAGAAGTGGTGTCTGTTGGAGATGAAGTAGAAGTATATGTTTTAAACTTTGATGAAAAGAAAGAAAGAATTTCTTTGAGTTTAAAAGATAAAGCAGAAGATCCATGGAACAATATTATGGATAATTTCAAGGTCAATGATCTGGTAGAAGGTAAAGTTGTCAGACTTGCACCTTTTGGGGCTTTTGTTGAAATTGCACCTGGCATAGAAGGTTTACTTCATATTTCTGAGATTTCTGATAAGCGTATTTCAAAAGTTTCAGAAGTTCTTTCAGAAGGGGATAAGGTTAAAGTTAGAATCATAGAATTAAAACCAGATAATAAAAAATTAAGTTTAAGTATGAAAGAAGCCCATGAGGATTATTCTGAAGAAATTAAAAAATACAATTTTACTCAGGACGAAGATGTTACAATTGGTGATCTCCTTAAAGACCAGTTAAAAGGATTAAAATTTTAGATAAAAGCATAACAACCCCGGCTATTACCGGGGTTGTTTGCTTTGAATTATTGTAAGGTTTGTAAATAGATTTGTTCAATTTCTTTTTTAAATGGAGCAAAAGATTTTTCTGAAAACTGTCTTCCTTCCTTACTTGTATAAAGAAGAAGAGTGCCGTCATCTCTCAGGTAGAAGATACTTGCAATTTTTGTATTTGGATTATAAATAAAATAGTAATTGTTAACTAATTTTTGAGAAAGGATGGTTTCTTTATCCAGCCTATAAAGATGAAGATATTCCAGAGGAATCTGACTTTCATCAGGTATATCAACGGGTATATCTGAAAGGACTAGGTCACTTTCTACAATTGCCTTAACCATTTCATCCATAGAAGCGGTAATTTTATCGTCAGTACCTCTTATATGGTTGATGCCTGCAATTGCAAATAATATAATAAATAAGCCTACAAAAAGCCAAATAAAACGGTTGCCATTGTTTTCATTCATATTAGATACCTCCATAATGATAAGCATTTCTAAAATTATAACAGTTTTTACCTTCAAATTCAATTGTTCACGTGATTTTTCTAAAATAATTAAAGAGACACTTGAAATCCATGGCAAATATTGGTAATATATTAATAAATTTACATTATTTGCCAATGGAGGATTTAGCATGAAAGTATTAAAAGTATTTTTTAAATTACTTTTAGTTATTTTAATCTCATTTTTTATTTCTATGCATATTTGGGCCCAGGAACCCGGACAAGAAGATAATAAAGGACAGTCAGCAATTAGCCTGGAAGAATGCATTAAAGAAATGATGAATATTAAAAATGAAAAATTAGACAATAATCAAAAGAGTTATCTTGAGGCAGGAGAAGAAAGGGGTTATCTTAAAGGAATTATCAACAGAAATAAAGATGAGGCTGTAACAAGGGCAATGCTTTCAAGAATTATAGTTAATTTTTTAGATATTAAGCCCATTTATTCGAAAGATGACCTTTTTGAAGATTTAAAAGCTTTTCCTGATGCAGAATACATTAAAGGGGTTTATGCAGAATATTTGATAGATGGTATAGATGAAAAGCATTTTTATCCTAATCAGCCTGTTTCTAAAAATGAATTTAAGACTATATTAGAAAGAATAAAAAAATATTATCAAAATCCAAATAATTTTAAAGCAGAAATGAAAAGCCAGTCCAGCCCCAAAAAAGAAGAAAAAATAAAAAAACTCTTGTCTATGACCAGCTATAAACCGCCAAAAGAAAAGGTTGCTCCTGGCACCAGCCTGGGTGTATTAGAAAAGGGAATTGCACAAGCTTTTATTAATGACTACTATATACCAAGTTTTTCATACGACAATGCTTCTATGATAATTCTTTCTGATTTAAATTATTATGGCTTTGATATTATTTGGGATGAGACCAATAAGAAGATTTCTATTATTGAAAATAAAAATAAAGCCAGATCAGCCCTTAGCGAAGAAGAAATAAAAAAACGTGAAAAAAATTATATTGGAAAACCCCTTCTTTATACTAATATAGCTGTATATATTGGTAACAGAAAGATTCCCTGTTTTTTAGCAGACAATTCAACCATTATCTATATTAATGATTTAAGTATTTTCGGGAATTTAAATTGGGATGGCCAAAATAAAATTATAACGCTGCAGACAAGAGATACGGATATCAACGATGATTTGGGCGTAGAACTGGTCAATCAAAAAGTCATTAATTATAATGAAGAAACCATTGATTTAAGGATGACGCATCTATGGTATGATGAAAAAGTAAAGAAGGTACATACTGTTGAAGATAGTGTTTATGGGATTCCTTCCGGTGATGCGATAGAATTTAGCTTAGAAAAATATGATTTATATGAAAAAAGTTATTATTTAGGTACGGCTCTTAAAAGTACAAACAAAAAAGATAATCCTTTTTACAGCCGGGAAGTAAACTACCTGCAATCTCAAAAGATGATAGATTATACCAGCAAGCTTTATAAGGACCCGGAAGAAGAACTCTTATCTCTGGTAAAGGCTTCAATTATTATAGGAACCATGAAGAAGAATGCCGGACCTTTTGCAAAGGATGAAAAGGTTGAAATCTTATATGCTGAAGCAGGTTCCTGGTATCAGTGTCGCAGCATCAGTACAAAAAAAGAAGGGCGTGTTCCCTGGGGCTCTGTTTCCATACCACCAGACCCTCCTACCAATACAAAACGCCTGACAAAAGAACAGCTTGAAGCCTATGTAAAGTTAAAAGGCTTTACAAGCAATACCAATTATTTTGTATGGACCGATTTGGACAGGCAAATGACGTATGTCTTTAAAAAGGAAAACAACGAATGGAAACTTATCCGCAGCATGCTTTGTTCTACGGGAAAAAATATAACCCCGACACCAAGAGGATTTTTCACTATAAAAGAGCGCGGAGCCTATTTTGGCAAGGGTTATATGTGTAAGAACTGGGTTCAGATATGGGGGGATTATTTATATCATTCTGTTATCATGGATCCGACTGGCAGTTATGTCCTGGAAGGCAACGTTTTAGGTAAAAGGGCTTCTCAGGGCTGCATCCGCTTTTCTCTTGAGGACAGCAAATGGTTTTATGATACTATTCCAAGAAACACTACTGTATGGATTAACTAATCTTTTTTTGCCAATTTTAATAATCTTTTAGAAATCTTGATTTTTTCATAAATCTCTTTATAATCATGAGCATTGAGTTCATCAATATAATTTTTAATATAGCTTTTAGAACTGATTCCATGGCTTACGACAAAATCGACAGCTTTGTTATAAGCCACTGCTGCATTAATAGGAGAGGAATAGCAACCAATGGTCCAGGTCCCGTAAATATTGATGCGGGCAACAAAGACCATCCGTCCTTTCCTATATTCTCTGCGGACGCCGTAATAGGGGTTAATTACTTCAATATTGTAGTGTCTGAAGTCGTACTCATCCCCATTTTTAAAACGGTAGTCAATGCCTTTTACAGCAAAGTTTCTGATACCGTAGCGGGTTAAGATATTTTGCTGGATACCAAAGTCATTGACATAAAAATAGCCGCCTTTTTGGTGGATTTTATGAGAAGCATAGTAGAATAAATCATCGGTATCAAACTTAAGCTCAATATCAGGGCTTAAAAAATAGGAAAAATAATACTTATGAAGGTAAATGGGGTTACCAAAATAATAACCGTTATCACGGTAATTACAAAGAATAACCCACTTTTCGAAAGAAAGAATCTTACTTTTATTATAATCCTCCAGCTTATAACGCTTTTTGAATAATATTTCACAGGCTTCTAAATAGGCTTTATGAGCGAGCCTGGAGTTATCAAAACTTCCCAGGCTGATATGTTTGTTTTTATAGGTGATGGATGAGCGGAAATAGGCTTCTCCATTTTTTTTATATGCTTTGAAAACACCTTTCATAGGATTCCCCCCAGGCATAAAGGCAAATAACTAATACCATAATAACATAGGGAGAGGAATCAATAAAGAGTTATAAGAAATAATCTGGTTATTCTGCACTGCTGAGAAACGCACTTGACACGAACGTCTGTTTTGAATTACTCTTATAAGTAAGAGAAAAATAGGGAGTTGACTATGCGGATGGGGAAAAAGAAGGATACATATGGTAATGACAGCATTTCTCTTTTAAAGGGAGCAGACAGGGTAAGACTAAGACCAGCTGTTATTTTTGGTTCCGATGGGCTTAAAGGCTGTCAGCATGCTTTCATTGAAATATTGGCCAATGCCATTGACGAGGCCAGAGAAGGTTTTGGTAAGAAAATTGAAGTCACGGTATTTAAAGATTATTCCATTATGGTTAAGGATTATGGCCGGGGTATCCCTTTGGATTATAACGAAAAAGAAGGCCGCTATAATTGGGAGTTGGTTTTTTGCGAACTCTATGCCGGTGGTAAATATGAAAACAATACAGGAAGCAACTATGAATATAGTTTAGGTTTAAACGGTCTGGGTTGCTGTGCTACACAATACAGTTCTGAATATATGGATGTTACTGTATACAGGGACGGCTATAAGTACGAATTGCATTTTGAAAAAGGAAATAATGTCGGAGGCATGATAAAAGAAAAATTTAATTATGAGTCTACAGGCACTATTATTAAGTGGAGACCGGATTTAGAAGTTTTTACGGATATTAAAATTCCTCTTGAATTTTTTAAAGAAACCTTAAAAAAACAGGCAGTGGTAAATGCCGGAGTTTTATTTGTCTTAAACGATGAAGCTTCTGGTGAAAGTTTTGAGTATTGTTATCAAAACGGAATTATAGATTACATTAGTGAAATTAACAGTGACAAAGGTTTTACTTCCATTCAGTTTTATGAACACGAAACCAGTGGAAGAGACAGGGAAGACAAGCCGGAATATAAAGTAAAATTTCAGATGGCATTTGTTTTTAATAATGAAATTAACTTATTGGAATACTATCATAATTCCAGCTTCTTAGAATATGGCGGATCACCTGACAAGGCTGTAAGAAGTGCTTTTGTCTATGCCATTGACCAATATTTAAAAGCTGAAAAGAAATATAATAAAAATGAAAAGAAAATTACCTTTGCGGATGTTGAAGACAGCTTAATTTTAGTCAGTAATTCTTTTTCTACGATTACCAGCTATGAAAACCAAACTAAAAAGGCAATTACCAATATTTTTATACAGGAAGCCATGACGGCTTTTTTGAAAAAGCAGCTGGAAATTTATTTTATAGAAAATAAAGAGGAAGCAGAAAAAATTGCAAAGCAAGTTCTGATCAATAAAAGAAGCCGGGAAAAAGCTGAAAAAACCCGTATTGACATTAAAAAGCAATTAGGCGGCAAAGTGGATGTGGTCAACAGGGTTAAAAAATTTGTAGATTGCAGGACAAAGGATGTTTCTAAAAGAGAACTGTATATCGTAGAAGGGGATTCTGCCCTGGGTTCTTGTAAGCTAGGAAGAAATGCAGAATTCCAGGCCATTATGCCTGTCAGAGGTAAAATTTTAAACTGTTTAAAAGCTGATGACCACAAAATATTCCAAAGCGAAGTTATCACAGACCTTTTAAAAGTATTAGGCTGTGGAGTTGAATTTAGCAACAAGTACAACAGGGATCTTTCAAATTTTGATTTAAATAAATTAAATTGGGATAAAATTATTATTTGTACGGATGCAGACGTGGATGGTTACCAAATCCGAACTTTGATATTAACCATGCTTTACAGGCTTGTACCCACCTTAATCAGGGAAGGGAAAGTCTATATTGCGGAAACCCCGCTATATGAAATCCGGACCAACAAAAAGACTTATTTTGCTTACAATGAGGAAGAGAAAAAAGCCATTTTATCTAGAATTAAAGGTCATTACACTATCATGCGTTCAAAAGGTTTAGGGGAAAACGACCCGGATATGATGTGGGAAACAACGATGAACCCGGAAACCAGAAGACTGATTAAAATTGTCCCGGACGATATAGAAAAAACAAAAGAAATTTTTGAAATTCTTTTAGGAGACAATTTAGAAGGCAGAAAGGAATATATATCAGAATACGGTCATCTATATTTAGATCCTACGGATCTTGCATAAACTTTGATTAAAGGAGTAAAGACATGGGGGAAAAAACGACGACTATTGCAGAAAAGATTACAGATACCTTAAAGAAGAACTATATGCCCTATGCGATGAGTGTGATTGTTTCCCGGGCAATTCCTGAAATTGATGGTTTTAAACCTGCACACAGAAAATTACTTTATACTATGTATAAAATGGGTCTGCTGAAAGGAGGCAGGACCAAGTCGGCCAATATCGTAGGTCAGACCATGCGTCTTAATCCCCATGGTGATCAGGCTATCTATGAAACCATGGTCAGACTCACCACAGGCTGTGAATCTTTATTGGTTCCCTTTATTGATTCTAAAGGTAACTTCGGGAAACAATATTCAAGAGATATGGCCTATGCAGCGCCCAGATATACAGAGGCTAAGCTGGAAGAAATCTGTGAAGAATTATTTAAGGATATCGATAAAGATACAGTAGATTTCGTAGACAACTATGATGGCACAATGAAAGAACCTCTTCTTTTACCAGCGACCTTTCCTAATATTATTGTCAATCCCAACCAGGGAATTGCTGTAGGTATGGCCAATAATATTTGTTCATTTAATTTAAAAGAAGTCTGTCAGGCTACCATTGCTTATTTAGAAGATGAAAAGGTGGATATTTCTAAATATATCAAGGCTCCTGATTTTCCGACAGGAGGCAATATCATATACAATGCAGAAGAAATGAAAGAAATCTTTGAAACGGGCAGGGGTAGTTTCAGAATCAGAGCGGTTTATAATTACGATAAAAAAAGCAATGCCATTGAAATCACAGAAATTCCTTATACCACTACCGTAGAAGCCATTATTGAAAAGTTAGTCAGCTTAATTAAGGCAGGAAAAATAAGAGAAATCAATGATATCAGGGATGAAACAGATTTAGGTGGTTTAAAAATAACTTTAGACTTGAAAAGAAGTACTGACCCGGATGAATTAATGCGTAAATTATATAGCTTAACACCTCTTGAAGACAGTTTTAATTGTAATTTTAACATCCTGGTTGATGGTCATCCAAGAGTTATGGGCATCAAGGAAATTCTTTATGAGTGGACAAAATTCAGAATCAACTGTATCCGCAGAAGGACACAATATGATATCAATAAAAAGTCAGAAAAAAGACATTTACTGCTTGGCCTTGAAAAAATTCTGCTGGATATAGATAAAGCCATAAAAATCATCAGGGAAACGGAAAAAGAAAAAGAAGTCATTGCAAACTTAATGAAAGGCTTTAATATTGATGAAGTCCAGGCAGAATATGTAGCAGAAATCAAGCTTAGAAATTTGAATAAAGAATATATTTTAAACCGGACCAAAGAAATTGAAAGTATCGATAAAGAATTAAAAGCATTAAATGCCTTACTAAAAGATGAGAAAAAAATTAAGAAAGTGATTGCCCAGGAACTTGAAATGGTTGCAAAAAAATATGGAAGACCACGAAAAAGTAAAATCATTTCAGAAGAAAAAATTGAAACCCTTTCAAAAGAAGATTTCATAGACGATTACAATGTTAAAATTTTCTTAACCAGACAGCAGTATATTAAAAAGATTAGTCTAGTCTCCCTTAGGGCTTATTCTACCCAGGAATTAAAAGAAGGCGATGAAATTATTCAGGAAATAGAAGCAACAAACAAGTCAGAACTCTTATTGTTTTCAGACAAACAGAACGTTTATAAGATAAAAGCCTATGAATTAGAAGACACAAAAGCCAGCAGTCTTGGAGATTTTATCCCCAATATTGTAGAATTGGAAGAAGGCGAAAACATTATTTTTGTTGCTGCTGCCAGTGATAAGTATGAAGGGGATTTACTCTTTGCCTTTGAAAATGGCAAACTCGTAAAAATTCCTTTAAGGCTTTATGAAACCAAGCAAAACAGAAGAAAACTTATTAATTGTTTTTATGGCCGTTCAAAATGTGTTGCCATTTTGCATATTACAGAAGATATTGATATTTTGTTAAAAAGGAGCGATAATAAAGTTGCCCTTATCAATACCAGCTTAGTTGTAAAAGGCAATAATAAAAAAGCGGCTGGCAATCAGGCTGTCAAAGTAACCAAAAAAAGCCGTCTTGAAGCAGTATTGACAGTAGAGGATTTTTCAGGTAATGACGTGGAGCAATACCGGGCAACTTCCATTCCGGCAAAAGTACAGTCCATTTATACGCAAATAGAACTTAATATATAGAAAGGTACTGATTTCAATGAAAAACGATATCAAAGAAATATTGTTTAGCGAAGAGGAAATTGCAAAAAAGGTAAAAGAGCTTGCGCAAAAAATTACTGAAGATTACAGAGGAAAAGATCTTACCGTTATTGGAATCCTGAAAGGTTCTAATATTTTCATGGGAGACTTAATCCGAAAAATTGATATTCCCCTTCAAATTGATTTTATGGTGGTATCCAGCTATGGTCAGTCCACTGAAAGCAGTGGAATTGTTAAAGTCTTAAAAGACTTAGATTACAGTATCGAAGGAAAAAACATCTTAATTGTAGAAGATATTATCGATACAGGTTTGACCCTGCATTACTTAAAAGGAATCTTACAAAAAAGAAATCCAAACTCCATTAAGATTTGTACCCTATTAGATAAACCTGCAAGAAGAAAAGTGGATTTAGAGGTAGACTATGTAGGTTTTCAGATACCTGATGAATTCATTGTGGGTTATGGGATTGACTATAGTGAAAAATACAGAAATTTGCCATTTGTAGCTGTGTTAAAAGATGAAGTATATAAAAAGTAAAGTGACTTTGGGCTGTCTTAAAGAATTTAAGACAGCCCTTAATATTTTTAAGATGATAAAAAGGGCAATAAAAATGATTGGTTGAAATAATGATAAATTGATATTAGTATAATGAATGTAAAAAAGAAGGATAAGAGTGAAATGTAAAACAGCTGGCAGTAAGGGAGCATATAGTAAGCTTAAAAAAATTAAATCGTATAGATAGAGAGAAGCAACTTGTCTGATTAATCAGGAGAGAGAAAAAATATTAATTAAAATATTCTAATGATTGCAAACTTGATATAATTATGATATCATAATGATATAATTAATATATAAGTTCATAATAATATAATAGACAAAAATATAAGGAGGGAATGTTATGGAAGAAAAAATTTTAAAAGCAAAAGCGGGAATGCCTTGTTTAATTCTTTTTATTTTCCTGTATCTGGCTGCGATTGCTTCTATTATTTTCGGAGGAAACCTTTTAAGCAAGCAGAATAATTTGGGCGCAGTTTTTTTAACGATAGGGATTATTTGGGTATCGATTGGTTTTGTTCCTTTTCTTGGTCTGAAAATTATTAAGCCCCAGGAAGCTTTAGTACTTACCTTGTTTGGGAATTATATAGGTACTTTAAAAGAAGCAGGTTTCTTTTTTGTTAATCCTTTTGCAGTTGCTGTTAACCCAGCTGCCAAAACCCGTCTTGGACAAAGTGATGATGTCAGCCATATTCCCAGTATAAAATTAGAAGCGGGAATAAACCTGCAAAATAATTATGTAAGTAAAAAAATTTCTCTGAAAGTAATGACCTTAAACAACAAAAAACAAAAGATCAATGATGCTTTGGGTAATCCTATTGAAATAGGTATTGCAGTAATCTGGCGGGTAGTGGATACAGCGAAGGCAGTTTTTAATGTGGATAATTATAAAGAATATCTTTCATTACAATGCGATGGGGCATTAAGGGAAGTTGTCCGTATGTATCCTTATGACATTGGTTTGGTTGAGGATAATGGCGCTAACGGGGAAGCTGATGAATTTAGCCTTCGTGGTTCCAGTAAGGAAGTGGCACAACGGATTCGTGAGACGATACAGGCTAAAGTCGAAAATGCAGGCATTGAGATTTTAGAAGCCCGCATTACCCATCTGGCTTATGCACCTGAAATTGCTGCAGCGATGCTCCAAAGACAACAGGCAAGAGCTATTATTGATGCCAGAAAGATGATTGTGGACGGTGCCGTTGGTATGGTAGAAATGGCTTTGGAGATGCTTAATGAAAAACAAGTTGTACAACTCGATGAGGAACGTAAAGCTGCCATGGTATCGAACCTGTTAGTTGTTCTTTGCGGCAACAGAGACGCCCAGCCAGTTATCAACAGTGGCAGTCTGTACTAAAATGGATAATAAAAAGCAAATTCCTTTACGAATATCTTCAAAGTTATATGAAGAGATAGCTGCCTGGGCTGAAGAAGAATTCCGTTCGGTAAATGGTCAGATTGAATATCTTCTTACAGAATGTGTGAAGCAAAGAAAAAAGAATGGCCGGCCTGTTCCGAAAGATCTTGGAAAAAAAGAAGAATAAAAGCAAAGTGTACACAGGTGGTGGGTTATTTATAAATTTGCTTACCTGTGTATTTTATTTTTGAATAGAAATAAAATGCTGTTCATTTTTAATGTTTTAAATTGTATACAAGGAGAAGGAATAGAAGACGTAGCTTATTCAACAGCATTGTGTATAGTTTAAAATGTTGAAATAGTGAGAAATTTATGTTATATTAAATTTATTGTATTAGGTGTAAAAAGGAGGAGAATGATGCAGATAAATACAATTAAATAAGTGCTCAGACAATTCATTTGTTATGCAAGTATTGGTAGTTTGGTATTCTTTACAGGATGGCAGCCTTGTTATGCAGAAGACAGCAGCTATTTAGAAAATAGAGTAATAGAAATTTCAGCTGGTGCTTATCATACAGTTGCCTTGAAAGAAGATGGAACGGTATGGTCATGGGGGCTTAATTTGTACGGCCAGTTGGGAGATGGTACGGTAATGTATACTAGTAAACCAGTACAAACAAAAATAAAATAAAAATTACTTTTATAAAAAGGTTTTGTTAGTAAGACGGTATCTATTTATGGATACCGCCTTTTATGTTAAAAAAAAGTAGCGTATAATGGTAGGAGAATTATTTGAAATATATAGGATAAGGATTATGATAACAAGATAGTAATGAAATATATAAAAAGACAGGGAGAATGTTAAATGAGAGTATTTGTCGCGATTGACTTTGATAATAAATTAAAAGCCTATTTAAAAGAAAAGCAAAATGAGCTTAAGACATATTGCACTAAAGGGAATTTTACTCATGAAGAAAATTTTCATTTAACAATTGTTTTTATAGGAGAAGTTAAACCAGAACAAATTCCTGAGATTGAAAAAGTAATGGATAATGCGGCAGGTCAAAGTGAAGGTTTTACCCTTAAACTGAGTCATTTTGATTATTTTAAAAGACAGGATGAATACCTGCCCTGGATTGGTTTAGACGGAGATTTAACAAGTTTAAATGATTTATATCGTAAGCTTCATTCGAAATTAAAAGTTCTTGGTTTTTCATTAGAAGAAAGAGATCTGAAAGCTCATATCACTTTAGGCAGAAGGGTTAAATTTAGTGAGCCTGTTCAAATCATTAAGAAAAATTTTATCATTGATCCCATAACCGTTCCCGTAACTTCTATTGTCCTTATGGAAAGTAGCAGAGTAAACAATAAGTTGACTTATATACCTCTTTATGAAAAAAATTTAAATATAAGAAGTTAACTATTATAATAATATAAGCATAGTAATAAGCTTTTTTATGTTACTATATTAATCAAAACTTTAAAAAACAATAAACTTTTAAATTAGGAAGGAATGAGAGCATATGGATAAAAACCCAGTCGTAATGATTTGTATGGAAGATGGAAGTCAAATGAAAGTTGAACTATATCCGGATATAGCACCTAATACGGTTAATAATTTTATTTCTTTAGTCAAGAAAGGTTTTTATGATGGCTTAATTTTTCACAGAGTCATCAAAGGTTTTATGATTCAGGGAGGAGATCCGCAAGGAACAGGAGCAGGCGGACCAGGATATAGCATCAGGGGAGAATTTATAATAAACGGCTTTGATAATAATTTAAAACATACCAGAGGGGTTATTTCTATGGCCAGGGCTCAAAATCCGGACTCTGCAGGTTCCCAGTTTTTTATTATGCATGAAGACGCACCTCATCTGGACGGACATTATGCGGCTTTTGGAAAAGTGATAGAAGGTATTACTGTCGTAGACAAGATTGCGAGTGTAGAGACGGATTATTTTGACCGACCTTTAGAAGAACAAAGAATTAAGTTTATGACAGTAGATACTTTTGGGAAAGAGTATCCGGAACCAGAAAAATTATAAAAAATTGAGCGTTCAAAGGAAGGATTATCCTGTTGTGAGTAGTCCCACAGTTTTTCTTTAAAAATTTACATTAAAAAGCTCCCAAAATGGCAATAATATATAAAAAAGATTTTGGGAGTGGATATTCTTGAGCAGCTATGATAATGCAAAGGCAATGAGGGAACTTAGAAAAAGAAGAAAAGAAAAAAAGCTATGTACCCGTTGTGGCAAACCTGTTTTTGGTGTTCATGTCCAGTGTGATGCCTGTAGGGAATATAGCAGGATTTATGCCTTGCTGCATCCAAAAGAAAAAGTAATTATAAGACATTTAAAAAGTTGGGAAATAAAAAATAAAAAACTTTATGATATTCTTATTAAAAAGCGAATTACAATTCCACAATTGGCAAAAATGATAGGGGTTTCATCAAGAAGTGTGGACAGATGGGTATTTGAGGGCTGTATTCCAAAACTGGAAAACAGGGAAAAGGTCAATGCTTATTTAAATATGGAAGTTTTTGAGTTAGAATAAAATATTTTAGTTTTTTTATATTTTTTCTCTTAATTTTTTAAAATAAATGATATAATGGTTTAATATATCATTTATTACGGAGGATAAATATGTGTTTAAATACAATTTTATTTGATTTGGATGGTACTTTGCTTCCGCTGGATATGGATACTTTTATGAATGTTTATTTTGAAGAAGTGGGAAAGCTCTTCAGGGATATAGTAAATCCTAAAGAATTAATTACTAATATCTGGAAAGCTACAGAAGAGATGATGAGAAATACAGAATATAAGACGAATGAAGAAGTTTTTACAGAAGCTTTTGAAAAATATATGGGAAGGGATATCCGCATTTTTATAAACAGACTCAATGATTTTTATGATAAAGAATTTATGAGAGTTAGAAAAGCCACAGGTGATTCACCCTTTATAAGAAAAGCAGTTTATCTTTTAAAAGATAAGGGTTATGATATCGTGGTAGCTACCAATCCGCTCTTTCCTAAAAAAGCCATTGTACACAGGATCAGGTGGGCAGGTTTTTTGCCTGAAGATTTTAGATATATCACCTGTTATGAAGAAAGTCATTATTGTAAACCAAATATAAAGTTTTATGAAGAAGTCCTTGAAAAGATTAATAAAAGTCCCAAAGAATGTATGATGGTTGGTAATGATGTGAAAGAAGATTTAGTAGCAGGCAAATTAGGTATTAAAACTTTTTTAATTGAAGATTATATTGTTGACAAAAAAGAATGTGATTTCTTACCAACCTATAGAGGGAGATATGAAGATTTTTATAAATTCGTATATGAATTACCAGAAATATCATAAAAATACAATTATCTATTTTATACATATTTTCGACGTTAATCTGGTTTTTCTTGTGCAGCTATCCTATAAATGGTTTAATAAAATGAATGTTTTTTAGTCAAAATAATAGTGTAATGAACACATCCCATAAAAAATAAAAATATTTTTCATAAACACCGTTGACAGCGGTAAAAATGTATGGTAACTTAGACATAGGCTTTATGCCAAATATATTAATGTTTTGGAGGATTTTAAATGAAAAAAGGCACTGTAAAATGGTTTAACGCAGAAAAAGGTTTTGGATTTATTTCTGTGGAAGGAGAAGATGACGTTTTCGTACATTTCTCTGCTATCCAAGGCGAAGGTTTTAAAACTTTGGAAGAAGGTCAACAAGTAGAATTCGAAGTAGTCGAAGGCGCTAGAGGACCTCAAGCAGCGAATGTATCTAAATTATAATAATTCATATTATTATATATTTAAATATATCGCTACACAATCATACCACCCCTTAGAGGGTGGTATTTTTGTTGAAAAAGAGTTAAAAATTTATCAAATTTATGTTATAATTTATGAAACTTTTTTATTTTTATTGTGTTATAATTGAAAATAAATTTTTTATCAGTGTTAGGAGGAAAACCAATGAGCCAGATTAAGTATAAAAGTACCAGAGGAGGACAAGCAGATATTTCTTCTTCATATGCGATTGTCCAGGGGATTGCACAAGATGGCGGTTTATTTGTACCTCAGGAAATTCCTAAGCTCGATTGCCCTTTAGAAGATTTAAAAGATATGAGCTATCAGGAATTGGCCTATCAAATTATGAAAAATTACTTATCTGATTTTACAGAAGAAGAGCTGAAAGATTGTATTAATAAAGCTTATGATAAAAAATTTGATGATAAAAAGATTGCGCCTTTAGTAAAACATGACGATGTTTACTTTCTGGAGCTTTTCCATGGGCCAACTTTGGCTTTTAAAGATATGGCCCTTTCAATTTTACCTCATTTATTAAAGACTGCTGCAAAAAAATTAAACATTGAAAAGGAAATTGTTATTTTGACAGCAACTTCAGGGGATACAGGAAAGGCAGCCCTGGAAGGCTTTGCTGATGTAGAAGGTACAAAGATTATTGTCTTTTTCCCGCAAGATGGTGTGAGCGAAATTCAAAAAAGACAAATGACTACCCAGGTGGGAGATAACACCTATGTTATAGGGATAGAAGGTAATTTTGATGATGCCCAGAATGGTGTAAAGCAAATTTTTGGAGATGAAGCTTTTAATCAGTATTTAAGTGAAAACAATTATATGTTTTCTTCTGCCAATTCGATTAATATCGGCCGTTTGGTACCCCAGATTGTATATTATTTTTATGCTTATTTCCAAATGGTCCAGGCTGGGGAAATTGCTTTAGGAGACCAGGTCAATATTGTTGTACCAACAGGTAACTTTGGTAATATTTTGGCTGCTTATTATGCAAGGCAAATGGGACTTCCTGTTGCCAAATTAATCTGTGCTTCCAATGACAATAAAGTTTTATATGATTTCTTCAACACAGGGAAATATGATAAGAACAGAGAATTTATTTTAACGATTTCTCCTTCTATGGATATTTTAATATCCAGTAACTTAGAAAGATTACTTTATCATATTGCCGATGAAGATGCCAATAAGACCAAAGAATTGATGGAAAAGTTAAAAACACAAGGTCATTATGAAATTACACCTGAAATGAAAGATAAATTAAAAATTTTCCATGGCGGTTTTGCAACGCAGGCGGAAACCTGTAGAAGAATTAAAGAGCTGTTTGATAAGACTGCATATCTTATAGATACTCATACCGCTGTGGCTTATTCGGTTTATAAAGATTATCTTGAAAAAACAGGAGACACTACAAAAACCATCATTGCATCCACGGCAAGTCCTTATAAATTTACAACCAGTGTTATGAAAGCTATCGATAGCCAGTACGAAGGTTATTCAGATTTTGAATTAATTGAAAAAATGAGCCAGTTAATAAAGAGGGAAACCCCAAAAGCGATAAAAGACATTGATAAAAGGCCTGTTCGTCATACGACAGTTTGCAAAAAGGACGAAATGAAAGCAGTCGTAGAAAAAATATTAATAAAATAATAAAAAAGTTTATCCAGTGATAACTGGATAAACTTTTTTGTTTTCTTTAAGACCTTTGGTCTGGGGGTCGATGATAATGGTGTCTCCGGGATTAAGCCCATTTTTAATAATGATTTCCTGCTCTGTTTCTAATCCTTTTTCTACGATCTGGATTTGAGCCCGGCCATTTTTAATAATCCAGAGAGCATCCTGGTCCTGATAAGTAAAGAGGGCTGTTTTTGGAACACTAATACAATTGTCTTCTTTAAAAGTTGTAAAGTTAACTTGAAGGGCATAACCGGGTTTTAAAGGAATGGGTGAATTATTTATTTCAATGCTTACTTTAATTCTTTCTTCTTCCAGTCCTAAAGCTGAAATGCTTTGTTGGGCATAAGGAGCGATTTCTTTTACAATTCCTTTTATCATTACATCTTCTTTATTAGTTTCCAAATACATTTCTACAGGCATATTTTCTTTAATATCGAGGATATCTTCTGTTAAAAGATAAACTTCAACTTCAAGTTTTTTTGGGTCAATCATTGTAAGCAGTGGAGTACCTGGGGCAGTAATCATTTTTTCTTTTACATTTAATTCACTGATGATTCCGTCCATAGGAGCAGTCATTTCAGCTTTGCTCATTTGGTATTCGAGTAAATCAATTTGTGCACGGATGACTTCTTTTTGTCCTTTAAAATATTGAGCGGTACCTTGTGGGGCTTTATATTGATCCTTTAAGATCTGAAGGGCTTGTTCTTGTTGCAGTAAAAGATTTGCTGCCGTTTCGGCGGCTCTTTTTGCTTCTTCATAAGCAGTTTTACTAATGGCTCCGTCTTCATAAAGCGATTGAGCTTTTTTAAATTCTTCTTCAGAGGCTTCTTTTTGAAGTTTTGCCTGTTCTATCATTAAATTTTGCTGTGCAATTTGAGCTGAAGAAGGACTTTGATAACTTTGGGCTTCCTGACCTTTGATACTTTCCAGTTGAGCTTTTAGCTGTTCCAGTTGATAGAGCATTTCTTGAGTATTATAGCTTATAAGGATATCACCTTTTTTTACAGACTGATTTTCTTTTATATGAATTTTATTAATTTCAGCAGACAAAGGGCTAAAAAGGGTTACTTCATCGGCAGTTACAACTTTTCCTTTTTCATGAATATTTTTTGTTACGGTTTTTGGCACTATTTCCAAACAAATGACTTCAATAGGCTTGCTATAGTAAAAATAGCTGCCAATAAGAAGAATTAAAATCATTACAGCCCAAAGAATTCTTTTAGCCGTCTTTTTCATTTCCAGCACCTCCTAGATTTCCAGTTCCTTTAGGACATTTACTAAGTCTAACTGTTTTATTTTTTTGCTGGTTGAAATTTGTGCAATAAAAACTGAAAGCGTGGTGCCCCAAAAAGCAGTAAAAAGAGCAGGGGGCTCAATAGCTGACGGGATAGTAAACAAATCCGTGGACATACTTTTAGAGATGGTTTCCATCATGGCATAAGCCATCGGTATTCCTGCAAGCATGCCTGCAAAAGCAATGCTCCACTGTTCAAAGCTAATCACTTCTAAAACTTCCTTTTGCGTCATACCCAGAACCCTCAAAGATGCCAATTCTCTTGTCCTTTCGGATAAGGAAATAATACTGGAATTATAAACGATAGCAAAGCCTGTGAGAATCACAAAAATTCCCAATATCCATATCATGGATGCATAGGAGCCAATCATTTGATTGTATTTATCAATTATTTTTTCCTTTTCTTCCATCGAAGAAATAATAGGAGAATTATTATATTTATCCTTTAAGGATTTTATAGCTTTTTTATCTAAGGAGAGTAAAGCCGAAGTGGCCATAGGCGGTTCCTTCAATATTTGACTTAACTTTTTTTGATTCATATAAGCGTTTACACCAAAATATTGGGGGATAATACCAGTTACCCTGACAGTAACCTTATCTTCTTTATCTTCAAGCCAGATACTTTCAAGGTTTATATAACTGCCTACTGAGACATCAAGGGCTTTTGCTGCTGACTCAGAAAGGATAATCCCTTCATCTGGAGGATAAATTTTATGCCCTTTCTTGTCAATGATATTATAAAGAATAGAATCTTTTTCAAGTCCTAATATGACCAAATCTTTTTGATGCCAGTTATTTTTTAGACGGGCTGGAACTTCCAATAAAGGTTCGACCTTTTTAATACCAGTTTCACGGCTTAAAAGCCTGCAAACTTCCTCGGAAGAAAGGGGACCAGAAAAAGATATTTTCAAATCAGCGGTTTGGATTCTTTCAAACTGATCGTATATCATCAAATCGATCAAGCGATTGAAAGAGCCAATGAAAGCCATCAAACTAAAGGTAAACATGATTCCTAAGAAGGTGAAAAAGGATCTGCCTTTATTTCTCGATATATTTCTTGCTGCCATGCGGCCCTGGGTATTAAGGGAAGACCAAAAAATTCTAATTTTTTCTATCAAGATATTTTTACCCGGGGGAGGAGCAGGAGGCCGCATGGCTTCTGCAGGATGGAGTTTAAGGATTCCCCTGGCAGCTTCGTAACCAGCAATTAGGCTAAAAAGCATGGTAAGAAGAACACCATAGATAAGGTATTCCAGCTGAAAACTTGGGACCAAATCAGGAAGATTAAAAAATTCATTATAGATATCCAACATAGGAGCGGTTAATAAAAGACCTGATAAAGAACCAATCAGTCCGCCAAAAAAACCAATAATAAGGGCATAAGAAGCATAATGAAAGAGAATTTCAAAGTTGGAATAACCAAAGGCTTTCAGGGTTCCTATTTGTCCTCTTTGCTGTTCTGTCAGCCGTTTAATCATAATATATAAGATGATGCTGGAGATTAATAAAAATAAAAAAGGAATAGAATCGGCAACACTTTTTAGACCATCTAATTCAGATTTTAAGAGCAGGTGGCTGGTTTGTTCATCCCTGGGATAAATGCTTTGGAGCCCATACGTTTTTAATTTTGTTTCTAAGCGGCTTTCGACATCTTCATAGCTTGCGTTTTCCTGTAAGGTAAAAGTAATTTCATTAACCGTATTTTTCTGATTCAACAAGGAAGTCATGACATCATAAGGAACATAGGCAATCCCAAAGCTTTCAGGAGAAGGATAAAAATCTTGGGCAGTTCTTAAGGCGTAAGCAAAATCAGGGCTTTGCCCTTTTCCCATGACTGTAAAGGGAATTATTTTACCTTCTATAATGAGTTCTATGGAATCCCCGATATTAAGCTGATGGGTATCAAAAAAGCGGGCATCTAACCATAGATTTTTTTCGTTATTATTAAGAGATTTGCCTTCTATCAGATGTACACCGTTTATAGGATTTTTTTCATCAGGAAAAACAGAAACCATTCTCAGATAGATGTTTTTTTCACTGTCAGGGGCATAAAGCCTAACATCTTTAATCAGCCTTCCTTGCAGCTTTTTAATTCCCCCGGTATTTTCAAGCCTTTTCAGCTCCGATAAAGGCATTTCTTGAACATAGGCAAAACCATCTGCAAAGTTGTGATTGGTGTAGAAATTATGAATAGCCCTTTCAAAATCCTGAATGACCATAGACATTGAACAAAAGACCATAATACCGATGGAAATGACAAAGATACAGGCCAGGTAAGCCATCTTATTTTCTCTTAAATCTCTGAGCATTTTCCTGAAAAGCATTACCAGTTCACCTCCTCCGGTGAAACAGGTGATGGATTGTTTTCAATTTTCTCAATTCGTCCATCAATAATATAAAAGATTCTATGGGCAATTTTAGAAATTTCTGTATTATGGGTGATGACAATTACAGTTTTCTTATGGATTTCATTGAATCTTTTAAGAAGCTTTAAGACTTGTATTCCTGTTGATAAGTCCAATGCGCCTGTGGGCTCATCGCAAAGTAAAATTTTTGGATTTTTGGCAAGAGCTCTGGCAATAGCAATTCTTTGCTGCTGGCCGCCAGAAAGTTGAGAAGGGAAGTGGTCTTTTCTGTCATATAAATCAATTTCTTTAAGGACATCTTCAACTTTTAAAGGATTTTTTGCAATTTCTACAGAAAGATTAATGTTTTCTTCTGCCGTCAGGTTTGGAATCAGATTATAAAATTGAAAGACAAAGCCAACGGCCTCTCTCCTGTATTGAGTTAAAGTTTTTTCATCGGCATTGTGCAGGGGTTGTTCATAAAAAAATAATTCCCCAGAGCTAGGTTTGTCCATTCCTCCTATGATATTTAAGAGAGTACTTTTTCCTGAACCACTGGGACCTAAAACAACAATAAATTCCCCATCATAGATTTCAAAATTTACATTTCTAAGAGCATGAACCGTTACTTCACCCATTTGATAGTCTTTAGAAATATTAATTCCCTTTAATAATGTGTCCATGATCCACCTCCGTGGATAAAGAGTGCGTACTAACCAAACATAGAGTCTAACTCTACCTAACACAATCGTAGCACTGATTTAAAAAAAGGTCAATAGAAATTGGTATTTTACACATAATATATGAGTATGATATATTATTATATTAGTTGGGCAATTTAATTCATTTTAAGATTAAATAAAGGAGGTTATTTATGTATAAAGATATTTCTTTTGAAGATTATAGCCAGGAGTTTATTAAGCAATTGCCAAAAGGTGTTTTTTTAAATGTAAAAGGCAAAGAGACCATAAATACCATGACCATTGGCTGGGGCAATATTGGGGTGATTTGGGGCAAGCCTGTCATGACCATATTGGTTAGATACTCCAGATATACATACAAGCTTTTAGAAGAATCTAATGAATTTACTGTTAGTGTTCCCTTAAACGGGCAATTAAAAAAAGAATTGGGTTTTTGTGGGACAAAATCTGGAAGGGACTATGACAAATTTAAAGAATGTCATTTGACTGCGGTAAAAGGAAAAGAAGTTGATGCACCGATTATTGATGAATGCGATTTACACTTCGAATGCAAAGTCGTACATAAACAAGCAATGGAGCCAGCACTATTAGATGAAAATATTCATGAAAATTACTATTCCAATCATGATTATCATGTGATATACTATGGTGAGATTGTAGCAAGTTATATAAAACAAAGTTAGGAAAGAGGTAGTTTTATGAGTCTTTACAATGAGTGGGAAAATCATATTGAACAATTAGGAACAAAAGAACAAAGACAAAAATTTATCCAAAACTATCTTGAAAAAGAAAAAGAAGCTTACGAAAAAATCCTGGAAAATAAAATACAAAATATTGAAGGAAAAGTTAAGGATCTGGCAAGTGAATATGGTATGACACCAGTTGAATTTGCTGGTTTTATCGATGGAATTAATACCAGCTTGACAGAGGAAGTGAATTTAGAAGACCTGACAGAGGATTCAGAAGTAAAATTAAACATTGAATACGAAAAGCTTTATTGGAATATGCTGGATGCCAAAGCGGAATGGCTTTATAACATTCCTGCCTGGGCTGATATTTTAAGTGAAGAAAGAAGAAAAGAAATTAAAAAGGAATACAATCGTTCAAAGATAGTTGTAAAACCTAAGAAAATTGGAAGAAATGATCCCTGTCCTTGCGGCAGTGGTAAAAAATATAAAAAGTGCTGTTATGATAAAGACACCCGTTAATGGGGCGGTGAGTTAAGAAAACATTTATTGCGATTGTCGGCATGGCACATTAGGCTATGCCGACTTTCGCTATTTCATGGTTTATTTGGGCTTGCTCAATGGCCTTTCCAAAGTCAAACGCACCGATAAAGTTATAGACGATTTCGATTTCCTGTACTTTGTCGGAAGCCCTGCGCCCTTTCTTGCCGGAAGTTTTCGATACAAGGATTTTGTCGATAAACTCCCGCAGTATGGTTGCGTCAAGCTCGGTCAGGTCGGTATACTTCTTCGCCGTAGTAACAAAGTTCTTAACATTGGATTTGCTCTTTTCTTGCTGCTTGACTTCCTCTCGCAGTATTTTTGACGTAGCCTTTAGGTTATCCTGTTCAAGTTCATAATCACGGGACAGCTTTATAAATCGCTCGTCGGTCAGCTTCCCGCTTATGTTGTCCTCATAGATACGCTTGAAAATAATATCAAGCTCGGCAATTCGTTTTTCCGCTTGTGCAAGGGTATCCTTTTTCTGTGCCAACGCCTTATCCCGCGCCCGTGTATCGGTTTCAGCAGCTTCACGGATAAAATCATCTTCATACTGCGCCACATACGCGATAGCTTCCCGTAGATTGCGGATAACGATTTCTTCCAAAGCTACATTGCGGATTGAATGGGTATTGTCGCATACGGTATGGTCTTTGCGGTAGGTGGAACAGATAAAGTATTGCTGCTCCGGCTTAAACTCGTTTGTCCTGCATTGGTACATCTTGCCGCCGCAATCGGCGCAAAACAACAGGCCGGAAAACATACCCATATCGCCCATTTTGTTAGGCCGTCGCCGGGATTGCCGTATGTTCTGGACTATCAGGAACACGCTTTCGTCTATGATAGGCTCCTGCGTATTCTCAAATATCGCCCATTCCGACGGGTCATTCCATAGCTTTTTCTTGCTCTTGTAGGATTGCTTTTTCGTCTTGAAGTTTACCGTATGCCCTAAATACTCGACGCGCTCCAAAGTGCGGGATACTGTTTCATTCGTCCACTTGTAGGGGTCGGCGGTGGGCTTGTTGGAAGTAGGTAAACCGTGCGTCCGGCTGTATGCGGTAGGGTTCAGGACTTTATTTTGCCACAACCATTTTGCTATCTGCGTCGGCCCCATGCCATCTACACACAAGGCAAATATCTTTTGAACGATTGCGGCGGCTTCCGGGTCAACAATCCATTTCCTTTTGTTCTCCGGGTCTTTGCGGTATCCATAGGGCGGGATTGTGGTAAGGTGTTCGCCAGATTTGCCCTTTGATTGCCACGTTGCGCGGATTTTCTTTGACGTATCCCGCGCATACATTTCATTGAACACATTGCGGATAGCGGTAAACTCATTGTCCCCGCGTGTACTGTCCACGCCGTCATTTACGGCTATGAAGTGTACGCCAAAGTCGGGAAAGAGAATATCGGTATACATACCCACTTGCAGATAGTCACGCCCAAAGCGCGACATATCTTTGACAATAACGCGGCTTATCTTTCCCGCCTTTACGTCTGCAAGCATTTCCTGAAAGCCGGGGCGGTTGAAGTTTGTACCGCTGTATCCGTCGTCCTCATAGTGCCGGACACCTGTATAGCCGTGGTCGCGGGCATACCGTTCCAAAATCTTCTTTTGGTTGGCAATGCTGTTGCTTTCGCCCTCCTGCCCGTCCTCCTGTGAAAGACGCTCATACAGGGCGGTAATTCCCTGGGCAGTATCGTCCTGCGGCTGGTTCTGCACATAGAATTGCAGTACCGTTTTGTTAATGGCTGCACGGGCGGTTTCACTCAAAGGCGCGGTCTTGCTTACAGGCTGGAACGCGATAACGGTATTGTTCGTCATTGCTGCTCACCGCCTTTCAGGGCGGCAAGCTCCGAAAGGAATTGCCTGTGCATATGAGTAAGGTGGTGGTCGCCGTTCACGGTTACAAGCGGTGCGCCTTGTTGCTCCGTCCACTCGGTAAACTCCATAGCGTCAACAAGGTTGCGGGATATGCGGGACATATCAAGCGCGATAATCTGTTTTATCTGTCCCGTTGCGATAGCTCCCCGCATTTGCTGAAAGGCGGGGCGGTCAAAGGTCAGGCCACTAAAGCCTACATCTGCATAGACGGTATAAGCGTCAATCCCATTTTCCGCTGCATAGCTATGTAATCGGTGCATTTGATTGTCAAGGTACAAGTTTTTGTCTTTGCTTGCCACGCGATAGTATAGCGCGGTCATTTTGTCCGGCTGCTTGTTCATAATCTGCCTCCTATTCCGGCAGCCAGACAAGCGGTTTTGGTACTGATAAAATTATACCATAAAAACCGCTGTCTGTCAGTACCTAATAGGAAATCACACATCCCTTTTTTGCGTGTTTTTACTTCCTATATCATTTCGGATTAAACGGCGTATTTTGGTCGCTGCGTCCTCGGTTGCTCCGTCTTTCACGGTAGCTTTGACGATATATTTTGTGTCCCCAACGGTGTACTCGCGTACAACAGGGGTCTTTACTTCTTGTTTGGTTTTTGCCATAAGAAAAAGCCCCTTTCATTGAATAAGATAAATTAAAAAGCTCAATCGGACGGTTGCGGGCGCAACCTCACGGGACTTTCACCCCTGCGTGGTTCTCACGCAGCCCTACTCATTGCCTGCGACGCTTTGAACGCTCGGACTGTGACTGTAAGGGAGTATCAATATACCGACTTATGCGTCCTCGCCCGCAAGCTGCCACGCTTGCATTACGGCGCGGTGTTGGTCGCTCTCTCTAAAAATAGAGGTCATGGCGCACCCGCCGCCCGGCTCGGCATAAACTGAACGTATCCGATTTTGCCTATACTGCGCCGCCGTTCTCTTGCGGGCTTTCTTTGTCAAAGTACAAAGGCCGTTGTCAGGCCGTAGAAGCTCACCGGCTCCCGGTGGGCTTTACCGATTGACAACATGAAAAGCCCGTAGACGGGAAGCGTGGAAAGGGGGACACGCTTCCCGCACGGGCAAAAGGATTATGCGACTTTGAAAGTCAGGATTTTGGTAATCAGCTTCGTTTCCAGACGACGGCGCAGGGCTTCATCAACGCACAAATGCGGTGTGCCGCTTGCGTCGTAAAGCTGCTTTGTGGACAAGGCGGCTATGTAGCCCTCGTAGTGTTTGAGAACAGCGTTGATAGCGTCAACGTCGCCGCTTGCCGCCAGCACGATAACAGGATACGGAAGCAAATTACTTGCGGTTTTACTGTTCATCAGCGTTTTCCTCCAAATACTTTTTTAGTTCCCGCAACGTGCTTGTCCGTTGGTACTGGACGGTGGCGCGTAAAAGGTTCAGCTTTTCCCCGATTGCTCGGTCAGACATTTCAAGGAAATAGGCCAGCAGGATAATATCGCGTTTGCGTTCCGGCAGGGTTCGCAGGGCTTCCGCGATAAGCTCGTCATTGACGACTACCTCGCGGCCTAAAACATTGAAAACCTGTTCCGTGGCAAAGTATTTATCCACTGTAAAAAGCTGCTCCATTTCTTGCGCCGACAACTCCGAAAAGGATACCTCGCGTTCACGCTGCCGCTTCATTTCGTCGTAATGGTCGCGGGCTTCGTGCTTGAGTACCTTTTTGCAAAAGCTGTCAAAGGCGTGTTGCTTGTTTCGCTCATGGCTTGAGGGTGTCACATTCTCACCCCCTTTCTGCAAGGGCGGTGATGGTTTTCCCCTTTCGCCACTATTACGGTGAGATTTGCGAAACTGCAAAACTCACGGTATAGTTTTGGAAAAAAACCTCCTTTACAAAAAAATGCGCCCGGCTGGACACAATCCAACGGGGCGCAAGAAGATAGGTAATTACTTCCTAATATGTACTGTGTGTAGATACATTGGTGGGCGTGATATGCCCCATACAAATAGGGGCTTTTTTTAACGGTGCGGAATAAGGATTATTTTGTCGATAGATAGAGTTGGACACGGCAATACCTCCCTCAATACCGCCGTATCTTTAAAAAGGGCAACTTTAATACACCCTACGAATTTCAATTCTTTGAAAAGAAAAACGGCGGCTGAAATGTAGTATTTCAAACCGCCGCAACATCTCAAAACCCAATATCGTTGTATGGCAACGGTTTTGTGTTTAGGTGCTATATTGTAGAGCCAAAAAAAGAGCCGATAACCGCAATTTTAATCTTGCATGCTATCGGCTCTGCGTCTTTGCGTCTGGCTCTTTGATAACTAACATATTCATTTGTTGTACATTAATTAAAGTTTCATGTTTACATTTCGGACAAAATAACGGAAAATTTAATAATACAGTGTCCTGGTGAACTTTAATCCGAGTCTTGTTTTGGCAAGCAGGACAAAGTATCCATTCAGCTTTTTTTATCAAAACCATTTCATTTAGCAATGTATATCTCTTTTTTCGTATAGCTTATAGGTGAGGAAAATGAAAACTCCAGCGAAAAATAGGCTTAGTAATAGGTATACTGAACTGATCCCATTTGTCACAACATATGGAGCAAAGAAATATCGGAATGGGGTCAGAAAATTCAAAAACTCAATATTCCCTACAAATTCAATAAC